>Ga0209425_10000094_pt1 | contig 98686 bp, 101 predicted proteins | sample COG_05_FD_184749 | JGI IMG/M metagenome (GOLD analysis project Ga0209425, IMG submission 184749) | Pelagic Microbial community sample from North Sea - COGITO 998_met_05 (SPAdes) (version 2) | ecosystem: Environmental > Aquatic > Marine > Neritic zone/Coastal water | place: Helgoland, sampling...
AAGGTATCTATGTAAAAAGGTATCTATGTAAAAAGGTATCTATGTAAAAAGGTATCTATGTAAAAAGGTATCTATGTAAAAAGGTATCTATGTAAAAAGACAACTATGTAAAAGGCAACTAGTTATATAGATAACAATATAGACTGGTACAAATTTTATATTTTAGTATAGTTTAAAATATAAAAACGTAAATATATTTATATGGACAATTTGGATTTAAATCTTGATAATTATGAGTTACAAGATTTATTAAATTTATTTAATTTATCATATAATTTTACCGAAGTAGATTTAAAAAGGGCAAAAAAAATAGTTTTGAAAACTCACCCGGATAAAAGTCGACTATCAAAAGAATATTTTTTATTTTTTTCAAAAGCATATAAAATTATATATTCAATACACGAGTTTAGAATGAAAGGTAAAGGTCCAACGGAATATATGGTTGACGAAGAAAACAATGAAGTAATTAAAAACATATCAAAAGGGGAAAATTTTAACAAAATATTTAATGAATTATTTGAAAAATATAACGTGAAGGATGACGAAACCGAAAAAGGTTACGGTGAATGGTTAAAATCGAACGATGATATTGATACAACTACAACTACCAAAGAAAATATGGCAACAACTTTTAATAAATTAAAAGAAACAGCCAGTAATATGATACTAAATAAATCATATGCAGAAAATTGTAATATTAATTATAATAATTTGACTGGTAATGCTCCCGATACATACAGTTCCGATATATTTAGTTCTCTCCAATATGAGGATTTACAAAAAGCCCATATAGAAAATGTAATACCAGTTACAGATAAAAATATAAAAACGTTTAAAAATATAGAAGAATTAAGATTACATAGGGAGTCACAAAGTGTAAATCCACATACATTAGAAGAATCACAAACAATATTAGAGGAGCAAAAAAAAAAAGAAATAAAAAACGATACAGAGCGTGCCTATAATTTGGCAAAACAAGATGAAATGTATAAGGAAATAAATAATAAATTTATGTCAAATTTATATAAATTGACAATATAGACAATAATAATATTAAATTAGTATATATATGAATAAAATAAATGTATTTTTGATGTTTATAGTTTTATTATTTGTAGGAATAATTTATGCCGAATTCAAAAAAAAATATTTAGAAAATGACGAAGAACGCGATTATCGGATAGTTAAAAAATATTTATTAAATGATTCGAATTTAGCATTAAAAAAATTACCAAATAGTAAATTGCCTATCATATGGGTTCACAGTAAATATGATATGAATGCGCGTAATTGGTTGAGTTTTAATTCGCGAAACACAAAGAACCTAAATCAACCTTACAAACATTTAATGGTTAAGTCAATCATAGATCATTGTGGTTGTGATTTTAATATATGTTTAATTAATGATAATTCTTTTATAGATTTAATTCAGCATTGGAATATAGATATAAATAAAGTATCTGACCCAATTAAAAATAACATTCGTAACCTAGCGTTTGCACGCATATTAGATAATTATGGTGGATTAATATTACCAGATTCTTATCTATGTCTAGATAATATTAAAAACATATACGATAATGGTATAGAAAATAATAAGTTATTTGTCGGTGAATTGTTTACTAGAAATATTAACCAAGTAGAAAATAAATTAACAGAAAGAACAGCTTATCATCCTAGTCAAAAGTTTATGGGATGTGGTAAGGACAATCATGTTATAAAATGTTATATTGATTTCTTAGAGCATTTAATTTCATTGGATTATACAGATGAAAGTAAATTTAATGGTGAAATAGAAAACTGGTTAAATGCTAAAATACTGAATAATAAAATAAATATAATAACAGCCGAATATTTGGGGGGGCGTGATGCAAAAGGAAAAATCGTAACTATCGATCAGCTGATGGGTAATACATTTATTGAATATACCAAATTATTACAAGGAATCTATGTTTCCGATGATGAATTATTATTAAGATCAAAATATTCTTGGTTTTCTAGATTGTCTATTTCACAATTATTAGAAAGTGATACCATATTGGGTAAATATATATTACTTTCGTCGGAAAATTCTTGCAGTTCTAATAAATCTTCTTCTGTTAATTCGGGTAATTGTGGAAATGCTGTTAGTATATAATAGACAGGTTCGTATTTTGATTTATTGAATTCACATTTATTTGTGTAAATAATATTATTGGCTTTACAAACTTGTCTTATTATAGTAATTAGTTTATTATAAGTATTAACATTAGTTATGTATTTATGCTTTGAATTATGATAATATTTCTTAAGTTTGTGACAAAATGGTTCTACTAGATTATAATACTTCAGTTTATTAAAAGATATTTTAGTAAATATTATAGATTTTATATTATTTACTTCACAATTATCACAAACTTTTTCTAGGAATCCAAAGAAAAAATCGTTCGGAACATTATATTTAAAAATCTGGTTAGACATACTAATTAAATATAGAAATTAAATTATTAGTAAATAACGCAAGTTCTATTTCATCTTCATGAATATCATAAAAAATTGTAATATATTTGCATATATATTTAAATATGGAGTATTTTTCATGTTCTGTTAATTGTTTTGTTATTTTAACAAACATGAAATAATTATCTAATATATCCATTACTGAATACCCCCTTTCAACTAAGTTATATAGTATTTTAATAGAATTGATATAATCTTTTTTTGTTTTACATAAATCGGTGTATGTTTCAAAATCTTTAAAAGAAATATTGGTACATACATTAACAGCAATATTGATATCAATATTGCAGTCCAATAATTTGAATTTTTCCAAATAATTAATCATAGTTCTAACTGAATTGTTTGAAATTGATATTATAAATTCTTCTGCTTCGCTCGTGATAGTAATATTTTCTATTTTGCAAATTCGTTTCATTATTTTTGATAAATTTGATTCATGGAGTGCTTTAATTTTAATTGAATTTATTCTAGATTGAATACTCTCTATAACCTTATTAGTATTGTTACAAGAAGCAATGAAATGCACATTGTGGCTATATTTATCTATAAAATTTCTAAATACTTGTTGACTTTGTTCATTTATTATATCCAAATCATCCAAAACAAGTATTTTTTTCTTACCTACAATGTTGCATGCTGTTTGACAAAATATTTTAACTTCGCTTCGATAGTATGAAATGCCTTGTTCTTTTAGTGTATTAATATACATTATGTTATCATTATTGTCAATATCTTTATAATAATCTCTCAATACTGCAGATATCAATGATGATTTACCAGAACCAGCATCACCTATAAACAAAATATTTAAATTATCCATTTGTATTAAAATCCTTATAAGTTCTAACAATTTCTCATCCATTTCGAAATCTTGCAAATATAATGGTTGATATTTATAAATAAACGGTAAATCCATTTATTTAATTCGTAAATTATTATTTAAGTTTTTGTTAATATCATATATTAATGAATGATAACAAAGATTATTATAATATATTAGGTGTAAATAAAAAAGCAAGTCACGATGAAATCAAAAAAGCATTTAGAAGATTATCATTGGAGACACATCCAGATAAGACTGGAAATAATGAAGATTCAACAAATAAATTCAAGGAGATAAGTGAGGCCTGGGAAGTATTACAGGACCCAACAAGAAGAAAACAATATGATATGGGAAATATGTTAAACGATACAGTAGGAATAAATCCAGAAGATTTATTTAAAGAATTATTTGGTGGTGGCAATCCTTTTGGTGGTGGCATGTTTCAAGGTATGGGTCCTAATATTGACAATGTTGAAACACATTTTTTTCATATGGATGGTAATGGTATTTCGGGAATGCCTAATATAAATATTAGACAAGCAATGTCTAAACCAACACCGATAATTAAAAAAATTAAAATACCAATCGAATATGCATATACAGGATGTAATATACCAATTGAAATCGAAAGATGGATACAACACTCTTCTACTAAGGAAAAGGAAAATGAAACATTATATGTTAAGATTCCAACAGGTGTAGATGAAAATGAAATAATTATATTGAGAGAAAAAGGTAATATTATAAATGAAAGAAACAAAGGAGACGTTAAAATATTTGTCACAGTTGAAAATAAAACAGAATACACACGAAAGGGTTTAGATTTAATATACTATAAATCAATATCCTTGAAAGAAGCGTTGTGTGGATTTTCATTTAATATGAAATATATAGACGGTCGTAATTTTCAGATAAATAACGGCGAAGGGAATATAATACATCCAGGATTTAAAAAAGTGATTCCGAATATGGGTATGAAGCGAGATGATAATATAGGTAATTTGATTATAGAATTCACTATTATATTTCCAGAAACATTATCAAAAGAAAAAATAGATATACTAAAAGAAAATATGTGAATATGAAGATATATATATGTTTATATATATATATATATGTCTAGTATGAAAATTAAGAATGGTTCAAGAAGTGAAAAAAATGGATGGATAAATATTACTGTTAAGGGAAATCCTTATGAACGAGGCTATGCAAATGGATATTTAGTTGCGCCTGAATTGAAAAATATGTTTCGTATTCTAGATTTTAGTTTGATGGACACCTATGGTTTTTCTCGCGAATTCTTCGCCGAAGTAATAGGAGAACTTTACGGAAGTAAGATTAAAGATAATTACCCAGAATTTTATGAAGAAATCAGAGGTATTAAAGAAGGAGCTGCTGCGCGTAATGTAAAACTATCAATGGATGATATGCTAATGTGGAACTGTAGCTATAGTATACCATATATTGCAGATTATATACCCAAATTAGTAGTATTTAATCCGAAACTAAATCAAAAATATGGACACCTGTTTGCAGGTAGCAAATTAACTAGTGTAAAAAAAATAGATTATGGTATGAAAATTGACAAATGTACTGGATTTATTGCTGTTGGTGATTATACGAAAGATGGTAAAATTGTATGTGCACATAATACATTTGATTTTTTCGTAGAGGCTCAACATTGTAATATTGTTATAGAAATTAAACCAACAAATGGTCATTCCTTCATAATGCAATCTCCACCCGGACACATCGCAAGTGGAACAGATTATTTTGTTAACAGTAATGGATTAATATGTACCGAAACTACATTGGGTGGATTTAACGTATTTGAATTAGACGACCCGATATGTTGTCGTATTAGAAATGTTATACAATATGCCAATACATTAGATGATTGTGTAGAAATGTTAAAAAAAAACAATGGCGGTGATTATGCTAACTCGTGGTTATTTGGTGATACTAAATCAAATACAATTATGCGCGTTGAATTAGGATTAAAGTATATAAAGGTGGAAAAGAAAAAGAACGGATACTTTGTTGGATTTAATGGTCCAACCGATGATAGAATACGAAACTTAGAATCAAAAAACACCGGTTTCGATGATATACGTAGACATCAGGGAGCACGACGTGTAAGATTAACCCAATTAATGAAATTGTATAAAGGTAAAATAGATATAGATATTGGTCAAAGAATTTTGGCTGATCATTATGACGTTTATTTAAATAAAATCAATCCTAGTTCAAGAACGTGTTGTAGTCATTATGAATTGGATAATCGCGAATACATGTCACAGAGTGATAGACCGAAACCTTACCAACCACTAGGAGCTTTGGATGGAATAGTAACAGATACAACACTTGCCAAGAAAATGGGTTTCTCGGGGCGCTGGGGTTCATCATGTGGAATGCCTTTTGATGCGAAAGATTTTATTCGTGCTCATCCTCAATGGGACCATTTGGAACCGTATATGCCCGACCGTCCATCACAACCATGGACTATTTTTACAGGCAAAGCCAAAAAACCTAAAACAACACCGCGTAATAAAAATAGTAATAAATCAACTCGTAGAAAGTAAATCAAAATATATTATTAAAAATTATATATTATAAAAAATTATATATTATAAAAAATTATATATTATAAAAAATTATATATTATAAAAAATTATATATTATAAAAAATTATATATTATAAAAATTATATATTATAAAAAATTATATATTATAAAAATTATATATAATTTATTTTTTTAAACTTTTATTGCGCTTTAATGAGCGTTTGTATTTTTTAGTTTTTCTTGTTTTTTTATTTATAACATACATATAGGCATTACTATCGGCTTTCCACGATTGTTCCAATTTAATATTTAATAATTTATGTGAAATGTTAATAGGTAATAATTTCGAACTAAACACAATAGAATTACTTTTTAATTCTTTTGATAATTTTTTTGCAAGTTTTACATTAATATTATCGGAAAAACAAAGATTAGATATATAAATTATAGATTTTGGTTTGTCATATTTAATTTTAGATGATAATATATCATTGTTTATAAGCTGAATATCACATTTATCAATAATATTTTGTTTGGCAATATTATATCGTATTTTACTGAATTCTATTCCGATTAGTTTTTTAAAATTAGTAATATCGCAAGCATATTTTAAAGTATTTGCAGACCCACAACCTAAATCATAGAAAGTATATTTATCTAAATTATCATTATTGCTAGTTTGAATAACATAATCAATAATTGTTTTAATTCCATTTTTTGTAAGTTCACCGTATGTGTGGTTATAATTTTTACCTTCAAACATAGATATTTCATCTGAATTAATGCTACAATTTATCATATATATATAAATAATATAAAAGTAATAATTGTCATATATTATATTTATGACAACTATTAAACGTATTAATGCCGATTTAAATGAAATGATACAGAACCCACCTGCAAATTGTTCAGCAGGACCTCTGGACGACAACAATTTGTATGAGTGGCAAGCCACCATAATGGGTCCTCGCGATAGTCCTTACCAAGACGGAGTATTTTATTTAAGTATAACTTTACCAGAAGAATACCCATTCAAACCACCTATAATTAAATTTACTACAAAGATATATCACTGCAATATTAATTCAAGAGGTTCAATATGTTTGGATATATTAAAAAATGAATGGAGTCCTGCATTAACAATTAGTAAAGTCTTACTTAGTATTTGTTCATTAATGACAGACCCAAATCCAGATGATCCATTAGTTACAGAAATAGCAGAATTATATACAAATGATCGCATATTACACGATCAAAAAGCAAAAACCTTTACTATGCAATATGCTTCATTAATTAACTGATGCGTTTCGTGGGGATTGTTGCTGAAACAATGTATAACGAGTTTTCTGTAACAATAATGTATTCCTCTTCAACCTTGAATATTTTAGCAATAGGTGATGTATATTCATCTTCACTTTTAACTAATAACTTCTCTCCGTCTTCTTTAACACCAATTAAAACAGATTTATCTACCGAACTAGTCCAGTAATCCATCATAATAGGGCGGTCTTCTACAATTGCAATTTTAACGGCATGTTGTAAACATTGATTGCTTGGTGCCGAATATTGAGTTTCGTTTGACATTTATATGATATTTTTAAATTCAAGCTTTAAATACTTATATTGACAAAATTTAAATAGTAATAAAATATAATGGAATTTTCATTAAAAAATGAAAATAATTATAAATCAACGTTTAATGAAAGTTCGTTGAATATATTTAATAGTTATCAAGAAATAGTAATTCAATATTTTGAAAAATATAATATATTTTTCATGGATGAACAATACAATAAATATATTAAAAATAAGGGACTATATGGCATTTGTAATATATTTAAATTATTATTATTATACACAAAAAATATAGATTTGGTAAAATATCATACTAATAATGCTGTTTTATATTTTTTAGGGTTTGTAGAACAAATCGCAAATGCTAACAATAATTATTTAAATTTAAACATTAAAGATGCAATAATGTTCATATATAAAAAAACTATTTTTGATATAATTAAAAAGGATGATATCGTAAATTGTAAAAAGACAGACAATATAACAAAGTTAATAGATATATTTAATTATGGATTAACAAATACTATATATTATAATTTAGAATTTTCGACAGTAGTAAATTACGCAAACTATATTAATTGTTGTAAAAAATACAAAGATGAAGAGATTTTATATAAATATTTAAAAATAATAGATATTTTTAAAGACATATTACCCAACACAAAAGAATCGGTAAAGATATTAACTATATTTATCAAACAATTACAATTAAAAAGAAATATAAATTATAAAACACTAGAATCAAAAATATCTATGTTTTATTATAAAAACGAAATAATAAACACCAAAGAATTATTACACTAATTATACGGCTATTAGCATAGTTTTCTTTCTATTCTTTTTTTCTTTTTTATTTTCATCTTTAAGAGGGTCGGTTGTATTTGGTATGTAAACACTATTATATTCTTCTTCCAACATATTTTTAACAAAAATGTAAATATCATTTAATATTTGTTCTGTACATTTACCCACAATTAATACACTACCAGTTCTAAATATCATAAATGAAACCTTAACATCATTATCATTATGTTTTATACCAGTTTGTATCGTTAAATCATTGTTATAAAAGAATTGACATTGAATGCCTGGATATGAACATGCGTCATATGACGATTTAATATTGTAATTACTTTTAATTATTTTGAATAGTTTTTCCCTATTTATAAAATAACCACAAGTAAAATTAGAATTTATCAAAACTGTTTCAGTTTTATCTTCACAAAAACGAAGCTCTTCTGATACAAACGGACTCAAAGTTCTAATTAAAATACTTAGTGCTTTAACTAACAATTCGTCATTTTTGATTCCGGGTATTTCTAATTTCCCGGTATTAAAAATTTTAACATGTAATTCTTTAAAAGTATTTTCGTGTTTTATACGAATAATAACAACAAAACAATTATAAAAAGCCCCCTTTTTTTTACATTTAAAACTAATTATATCCTTTTTATGTAGTCCAATACTTATCTTCCTAACATCTTTATACTTAATTCTACCCTTTTCATTAACTATGCGCGTTATAATGTGTTCATCTATATGATAATTTTTATTACGTTCATTATTCAAGTTTTCTAAAAGCATATTAAATTCTTCTTCGCTATTGGAGTTAATCTTCATTTGTTTTTTAATAATTCCTTCTTTTGGTTCATGGTATGATATAATTGGAATTTTCCAAAAAACATCATGTAATAAAACCTTATGTGATAAATATGATATTTTAGTTTTAGTAGATATGTACAGCGATGAACATTTAGGTGCAATATTAGTATTATTTGTTTCGTTAACATTAACCGAAACAGCTGTGTCACCATTACAAAAATTACACCAAGCTGTATCGATGTTGATCATTTACTTTATTAGTATGTATTCTTTAAGTATATCTAATTCAATTATTTTCTTATATATATTTAAATGAATTATATTTCAGAAACACCGACTATAAAAACCCACAATAGTTTAAACGTTATGTCGAATACTAATAGTATTCAAATTCCAACGAAATTTGTCAAAAGTATTAATGAATATTCGTTAACAACTAAATTTTTTGACCCAAATGAATCATCGCCTCCAAATGAATGGAATAATAGGTTGATGAAGCGAATAGATAGTTACTTTTCAGAAGATAAAATATTATGTAGTCGGTGTATGAAATAATATTTTAAATACATATTATTTGAACTTGATATATGTATTATAAATTCAATAAATGATAATAGCTCCTTACTTATATAATGAGAATTATATTTTATTATATAATTAAAATAGTCTTTAATAAAGTGTTTTTCTTCAATGTTATAATCTAAGCATATATCATCTAAATAATTAACAACTAAATCTAAATTTAACTCTTTAATAGTAATTATTTTAGTAAATCCTTCCCATATACTATTATTAATAGCCTTTTTATTGAAATTAAAATTTTTGTTAGACTGTATATAATTAATCATACTTCTAATGTCTGACTTATATAATTGTTGTATAGAGATTAATGTTTCGTCGTTAATTTGTAAATTTTCACTAGCAGTTATTTTTTTTAAAAATGATAAAATATCATCTTTAGGTAATTGATTGAATCTCAATCTCATAAATTCATTTTGCAAGGATTCGTCAATGCGGGTAATATAATTACATATTAAACAAAATCTTACGTTATTATTTATACTTCTTAACAAATACTTTAATGCTTGTTGTGCATTTTTAGTCATATAGTCAACCTCGTCTAATATCACTAATTTAGTTCCAGTTACAAATAAACTTTTTGAATTAACAAATTGATTAATTTGGTTGCGTATTATATCTATTCCTCTCTCATCAGAAGCATTTAAATGAATAGTTAAACACTTTTTATGTTTTATGTTTTCGTGATATTTATCAACTAAATTTATAATTGTTGTTGTTTTTCCTGTTCCAGGAGGACCATATAGCAACAAATTTGGAAATTTTTTAGTTTTAATAATATTATTCAAAATTGTTTTATTTACCGAATCAAGAACAATATCATCAAAATCGGTAGGACGATATTTTTCAACCCATGGATTTTTCGAATCTGTCATTATATAGTTAGTTTTTTGTATTTAATATAAAAATGAAATAAAAATATATTTTACATTATTATCAATTATGATTCATAATAATATAGAATGTGGTTATTTAGAACTTTTTATTGGTCCAATGTGGTCGGGTAAAACAAGCGAGTTAATTAAAATACACAAAATTTATAGTTTTAATAATACACAAACAACTAGTATTAATTATCTAGAGGATAATAAATACAATATAATATCACATGATAATAATATTATAGACTGTCTCTCTTTTACAAAGCTAAGTGAATATTCAGATATATTAAATAGTGATTTGTGTGACGATTTTATTTCCAGTAAAATAATATTAATTAACGAAGCACAATTTTTCGAAGACATTGTTGAATGGGTAACATGTGCAGTGGAAAGTCACAAAAAATGCATTTATTTATGTGGTCTTGATGGTGATTATTCTAGAAAGAAATTTGGAAATTGGTTGGATTTAATACCATTTTGTGATAAGGTAACAAAATTACAGTCAATTTGTGGATTATGTAAGAAGACGTATGCAATTTTCACAAAAAGAAAAACTACTAATGGTGAACAATTATTAATAGGGGCGGAACACTATATACCAGTATGTAGAAAATGCTATTGCTTATAATATATTAAAAAAGTATTTAAATTCATCCGTATTAATATACAAATATCAGAATGGTTAAAAAAGATAAATCGCAAGAACCCGAAGTAAAAGTTCCTAAGAAACGAGGAAGAAAGCCAAAAGGAGGAAAAATAATACAAAAAATAGAAGGTCACACAAATGTTCTTGTTCCAGAACCAAATATTATTTTACATTTAAAATGCAACATTAATAATTTGGAAAATAATAGTAGCGAAGAAATTGAAACATATAATTTTGAAGATGAATCACAATATCATAATTTAAATGAAAATAAAAAACCCGATACAGAGTCCGAACAAGATGAAACAAGTAAAATATGGGATAAATTAACACAATTATCTATTAATTTGCACACAAATAATATAACAGATAAAAGGTCAGCGTGTTTTTGGTGCACATACGATTTTGATAACCCACCAATATATATACCTAAATTCGAACTGAACAACACATATCAATGTTATGGGTGTTTTTGTAGCCCCGAATGTTCAGTATCATATTTATTCAATGAACACATTGATATATCTACACGTGTAGAAAGATATAGTTTATTAAATCATATATATTGTAAAATATACGATTATGACAAGAATATCAAACCAGCACCAAATCCATATTATTTATTAGAAAAGTATAATGGAAATTTAACAATACAAGAGTATAGAAGAATGCTTAAAAACGAGAGACTATTGTTGATAGTTGATAAACCATTATCGCGTGTACTTCCCGAACTACACGAGGATAATGATGATTTTTTATTGAGCAAGAAAACAATTCCATCGTCGAATAAATATACTCTTAGAAAGAAAGATGTTATTACAAAAAAAGATATTTTAACAGATAAATTCAATATAAAATAACTTTCATTTAATTAAAAATTATTTTATATTATTTTTTAAATTATTTGCTGCTTTATTATGGAGATCAACATATTGTTGTTGCATTCGTTGGCGATATTCTTCCATTTCTTTTTGTTTTCTATGTCTATTTGATGCATCATCCATCATTTTTCTTATTTCGGTAAATTTTTGCTGATGAACATTAGTAACAATAGTATCTTCGTTATTTTGTTTTTTATGGATATTATCTGGATTCATAAAATTACGAATTACACCCATAACTTCATAATTATAGTGTTCTAATTTTGTCTCTGCCATTTTTTCATCATAATCTGTTTGTCGCATCACAACATTTATTAAATTTTTCTTTATATGAATCGGTATATTATTTGTGGAATTATTCATATACTTTACAATATATAATTATTTAAATGATATTAAACGCATAATATATGTTAATGTAATGAGTCCTGTTTTACATACTGATACTGATACTGATAATGATATGAGTATTGATGATATTATGACTAGTTTACATTCTAATTTGGAAGAAGTTTTAACAAGTTCATTAGGTCCATTTATTGATAAATTTAATAAATGTAACAATCAAATAAATATAGTATCAGATGTATTGAAACAATTGCCCGAATATCAAGCAATATTAAATATGAATGATTTTTTAGAAAAGGAGAACTTTGTATTAAAAGAACGTATTGTTGATTTGCAAAATCAATACGGTAGTAACAACATTATTAAACTAAATATATCAGAAAAAGACGAAAATATTCATACTGAGAATCTAAATGCATATGAAAATGAATCAGAATCACCAAGTGATGATGAATTGAGTGACACCGATACGTCAAATATTCCACGAAGTATTACACTTGATAATGTGATCAATGGAACTAATAATGCGGTAGATGAAGTGCAAAAACAAGAGGAGGATGGCGAAGTGCAAAAACAAGAGGAGGATGGCGAAGAGGAGGAGGAAGAGGAAGAGGAAGAGGATGTTGATGTCGAAGAGGAGGAGGAGGTTGATGTCGAAGAGGAGGAAGAGGAGGAGGTTGATGTCGAAGAGGAGGAGGAGGTTGATGTCGAAGAGGAGGAAGAGGAGGAGATTGATGTCGAAGAGGAAGAAGAGGAAGAAGAGGAAGAAGAGGAAGAAGAGGAGAAGGAGGAGGTTGATGTCGAAGAGGAGGAAGAGGAGGAGATTGATGTCGAAGAGGAGGAAGAGGAAGAGGAAGAAGAAGAGGAATGTTATTCGGTTAGTATCGAGGGTAAAGAATATTATACAAATGATGCAGATAATGGAAATATTTATGAAATTCTACAAGACGATGATATAGGCGATGTTTTAGGAAAATTTGTAAATGGAAAACCAACATTCAAATAAAAATATTATATTAATAAATAATATATGATAACAGATAAATTATGTACACCGGCATTATTATATATAGGCTTTACATTAACACATATAGTAATAGATTTATTTAATAAAATGTATAACACTGCACTATTAAAATTCATATTAATGTTCATATTTACAATAATGTTGAATCTTTTGTGTAGGTCAGGATTAACAGTATTATCGTGGATAATAGTATTTTTACCATTTATTTTATTAACAGTAATTAGTGCTTGGTTATTAATAGCATTAAATTTATCACGCGATTCAGGATACTTAAAGTATAATATTAAAAATGATGAAGGTGTAAATGGAGAAGAAACAGTAGCAAGCACAGAAGAAACAGTAGCAAACACAGAAGAAACAGTAGCAAGCACAGAAGAAACAGTAGCAAGCACAGAAGAAACAGTAGCAAGCACAGAAGAAACAGTAGCAAACACAGAAGAAACAGTAGCAAACACAGAAGAAACAGTAGATGTAGTGGTTGAAAATATGTTTAATATGTAATTGATTTAAAAATCTTATTAATAGTATAATTAATGAATTATAATATTAATTTATTAATTTTATTTTGCATTTATTGTGTGAATTTAAGAGAAGTAAATATTTATATATCAAATATTATTGATAACAACCCTTCATTTAAAAACAGGTTGATTAAATGTTTATGGTATTATATGAAATGTAAAACCATAATTGAAAAGAAATATAATTTGATTTCAAAAAAAGTAACTAATATAATAGATCCGTTATTTATATTAATATTTGAAAAGAAAGAAGATCAAAATATTTTACTTATTAAAGGTGGAGATATAGTAGACAAAACATCATATATGTATATAAAAAATTACAATAGCATTTCAGATTATAATATGGTATTATACGAATGGGAATTACCCGAAAACGACAAATATGATAATTATGTTTTAAGATTTAGTAAAATAAACGAAGTGAATGATAAATTTAAAACAAGCAAAGTTAGTCTATTAGCAGTTGAATTATCTATGAAAACAGATGACTGTGATGAGGTGTATGCAATTGATTTCAAAAAAAATAATTATTATATTGTGAATAATATTTTATTTGATAAGGATTTTTTAAAGTATTGGTGTAATAATATATTAAAAATTGATCTGAGTGATGATTATGAAATTAGTTTTTTTGATAATAATATGGAACATTATACTTTAAAACAAAATCAAAGTATTAAAATATTGCAAGACGATTTTGAAATAATTTAATTAAGAATTATTATTAAACAATATAAATAAAATTTTTCTTAACTTATATAATGGATAATTCCATTAATAATGTGGAAAATCCACCATCAAATGAGGTAAATAACTTTCATAAATTGAATGATGAATGGACCTTATGGGCACATTTACCACATGATACAGAATGGAATTTGACTAGTTATAAAGAAATAATGTCATTTAATACGGTAGAAGAAGCATTAACATTATATGAAACATTGCCAGACAAAATGATAAAAAATTGTATGTTATTCTTGATGAGAAAAGGAATAAAACCAATATGGGAGGACGAAAAAAATAAAAATGGCGGATGTTTTTCATATAAAATACCAAATAAGATTACAATTCCAACATGGAAACACTGTTCGTATAAATTGATGGGCGAAACCGTGACAAAAGATAATGCGATTAAGAATGACATTAATGGAATAACTATATCTCCAAAAAGGAATTTTTGTATAATCAAAATATGGTTATCAAATTGTAATAATCAAAATCCAGATAAAATACAGGATATTATGGGTATAAATTCACAAGGATGTTTATTTAAAAAACATTTAGAAAATTAAAAATATAATTTAGTTATTTGGAATTAAATTATATTTATTTATGATGGAAGCGGGGCTAACCCTAACTTTATTTCACCCAGAGAAGCAACACTATATTTAACTATTAGTGGTAAATCATTTTCTAGATAAATTTCGATAGAATTACATAGATTCGTACACTTAATAAAATAACTTAAATTTTTCAATGAAAATTCGCCTTGAATAATTTTATTTACATCTTGTTTTTTAATATATTTCATACTTTCATCAGACTCAGCTCTTCTAACTTCTGCTTGTGCAAATCCTCCCGAACACTTGAATATTAATTCTGCTCCTTCATTAGTAGCAACTGATTTAATCTCTATTTTATCCGATATACAAGATAAATCTCGAATAATTTTTTGAAAATCAGACGACGGCAAATTTAAAATCGAAGAAAAAGTAACATCTGGTACTTCTAATTCATCTGTTTCTGGTTCTATTAATCGTAATTTCTGTATTTTTTGTTGTTTTATATCGCCATTTTCAAATTTCAAACCCAAGAATTGAACAACACCATCTTTGTAGTCGTTTTCCTCAATATACATAGTTAATGTATCGTCATTGTCAATTGTATTAATTAATTTAAATAAATGAAACATATTTACACCAATAACAATTTTAGGTTCATTGCATTCATAATGTTCAAAATTTTTAGCATACAGGCATAGATGAGCTAATATAGTATGCGATTTATCCATATTAATTATTTTAATTCCTTCAGGTGTAAAAGAAATATTTGTTTCTAATAATATATCCTTTAAGGCAGTCATTAATGTTCTAAATGGAGCTATTTGAACAGTTTGTAAAACCAAAATATTTTTACTACTTCCGATTTGTTTTGTAGTTAAATTTGCCATATAAGTAAATATGTAAATAAAATCTTTAAATACTTATGAATGAGTGAATAATATTATAAAAAAAATTGGTATATAAAAATATATTAATGATAATAAATATGAATAATATAACAAATGATAAATTACACGATAAATTACACGATAAATTACACGATAAATTAGATGAACTAATTAATAAGTATTCAAAAAACGAATATATTATGAATAGATTGAGTAATTATATGGAAAATACTTTACACACTCTCCTTGAAAATGCGGGAAAAAATAATCTAGAACGTGCTAAGCGAAGAGAAGTATTAACAAACAATAGTGATGATTTCACTAATAAATTTTTACTAGTAAATAGTTATTATTATTGTAACCACAATGAATTATTTATGTATTATGATAAAATACATTTTATAGCTGACAGTGAAGATAATATAATTCATAAAGTTATAACAGATATAAATAAAAATCCAGAATTATCGCAATGGAAACATAAAATTAAATTAAATATTATTAAAAGAGTAAAAGAAAGAAGCCCATTACAAACTATTCCAGAATCAAAAACAATACAATATGTACTTAACCTGTTACAACCAATGTTTAATTCGCGAAATCATATTAAATATTTTTTAACGGTAATAGGCGATCTGTTATATTCAAAATCGAAAAAATATTTTATATGTTCATTGCCATTAAAAGATATTTTAAATGAATTAAATATTCAAATAAATACATATATTGGTTCAATAAATATATTTAATAATATCAAATATAAGATACATGAACATCCGTTAGAAAATTGTAGACTGTTATATATTGATGATACTATGAATAAAATTAAAATCCCAGAAAATTTTTCAAAGTATATTGTTGATATTATTTGTGTTGCTTCACATTATTCAACCCGATATAAAAATTCTGACATGTTTTTAGATAAATGCAATGAACAAAATTTAATAGACCATAGTTACTATTTAAATAACAATTCATCCGAAATTATAGTGGAAGATTTTATATCAAAATATATTACGGAATGTCAAAGTAGTATAATAAACAATAAAAATATGATATTCATATGGAAAAAATTTTTAAAAGAAAATAAACTACCCAGTATATTGTTTCACGATTCGTTAATGAAAATATTAAAAACTAAATTAACATACGAAGACGATTGTTTCAAAAATGTCACAAGTATGATACTTCCTGTTGTTGTAGACTTTAAACAATTTTGGGATACAAATATATGCGAAGATGTGGGAAATAATTATGATTTAGATGAAATAAGCGGTTTATTTAAAACTACTAATAAAAAATATACTGGTGTGGAAGATGGTTTTTTTCTAGAATTGATACACTATTTATATCCAAATATAGTTGTAGATGAAAATAAATATATTTTAAATATTAAATGTCTAATATGGGATAAAAAACAAGAGGTAAATAATTATATTATATTATTCAAGACAGACCAGATTACAAATATTAAAAAAAATATTAATGATAATAGCAATAATGTAAAATCATTAACAAATATATATGAATATTATTTGAATAATAATAAAAATATATTATTTATTAGCAAAAATTATTTTGAGAAATTTGCTAAAGACATTTTAAATGAATATATAGACCAGGATGGTATTATTGATAAAATGTGGTTTGTTTAACGTTTACGGGTCATACGTTTTTTCTTTGTTTTTCCGTCCTTCTTAACATACCCAAATTTCCCCTTCTTGGTGAAATATCCGTGTTGTTCAAGGCGTTTTTCCTTTTTAGCTGTGTTATGTTTCTTTACCGAAACAATGCGACCGTTCTTGTTCATCATAATATCCTTTTTTTGTAAACCACCGGCAGTTTTAAACGCACTTCCATGGTATACCTCAGCACGCGAACCGATTAACTTGGCATATTTTTTCCCTTTAATGTTGTAAACACCTTGAACCTTTGTTGGTTTTTTAGCCATTATATAAATTTATAAGAAAAAAAATAAATTTATATATTATTAAAATTTATTACGTGGTGAACTTCCAGACCCACCGAATGAACCCGAAACTCTATTATATTCGTTTATATTTTGTGACAAAAATACTGTTTTCTTGCGTTTCTTTGAATTTTTAATAATTGATGTATATAAATATTTTTGGGTATTTTCTATATTTGGTTCTTTAATTGGTAAAACTTTTTTTGGACAATTACTATCATTGCATTTTGATTCATTAATACGTGCAGGTGTATACGATGTATATGACGACATTATATAATATGATATAATTATTTTAAAAATTGAAAGAATATAGAGACTATTTATTGAATATAAATACCCATAATGTCAAGTTTAGCTAAAACTTACCAAAAGAAGACTGATAAGCAACATGTTTTGGACAATCCTGATACATACACTGGTTCAATGACAACAACCGAATATGATACCTACGTATTTGATAGTAAAAGTAATAATATACAAGCTAAACAAATCAATATAATTCCTGGATTATATAAGCTGTTTGATGAAGGTATTGTTAACAGTAGAGATCATTATGTTAGAATGTCACAATCGCTAAATGATTGCAAATCAAATATACTACCTGTGACTCAAATTAATGTATCAATTACCGACGATGGTATAATTACTATCCAGAATGATGGTAATGGTATAGATATCGAAAAACACCCAGAACATCAAATATGGATTCCCGAAATGGTATTTGGACATCTACGAACGTCTACCAATTACAATAAAGATGAACAAAAAATAGTAGGTGGAAAGAATGGTTTTGGATTTAAACTGGTATTGATATGGTCTGAATGGGGTATTGTAGAAACGATTGACCATGTTCGTGGATTGAAATATGTTCAACGATTTTCAGATAACTTGAATACTATTGAAACGCCAAAGATTACAAAGTGTAAAAATAAACCGTATACAAAGGTTACATTTAAACCCGACTATAAAAGATTAGGTATTGATGGTTTATCAAAAGATATGATGGAGTTGTTCAAAAGACGTGTATATGACATTGCAGCCATTACTGATAAAAAGGTAAAAGTCAAATACAATGATCAAGTTATCCCAGTCAACAATTTCCAACAATATGTGGATATGTATATTGGTAGTAAGAACGATAAGCCGCGTGTTTACGAATCGGCTAACGAACGGTGGGAATATGCCGTATGTATGGCTCCAAGTGAGGAGTTTACACAGGTATCCTTTGTAAATGGTATTTATACTGGAAAGGGAGGCAAGCACGTTGACTATATATTGAATCAACTGATTCGTAAAATAACCGCTTACATCAAGAAGAAGAAGAAGGTAGATGTAAAATCTAGCACAATTAAGGAACAAATTATGTTATTTGTAAGATGTGATATTAACAACCCTTGTTTTGATAGTCAAACAAAGGATTATATGAATACGGCGCAGAACGGATTCGGTTCGTCGTGTAATATTAGCGATAAATTTGTTGAAAAGATAGCAAAAATGGGAGTTATGGAAAGCGCTTGTGCTCTTACTGAAGTAAAAGATAGCAAGGCTGCTAAGAAAAGCGACGGAAGTAAAACACAAAGCATTCGTGGTATTCCAAAATTAATAGATGCTAATTATGCAGGAACAACTAAAAGCAATCAATGTACTATTATATTTTGCGAGGGAGATTCAGCAAAAGCCGGTATCGTATCCGGATTAAGTAAAGATGATAGAAATATCATTGGGGTTTATCCAATGCGCGGTAAGTTGTTTAATGTTCGCGGAGAAACACAAAAACGAATTATAGAGAACAAAGAGGTATGTGAAATAAAGCGGATTCTAGGTATTGAATCTGGAAAAGAATATACAAGTGAAAGTGTTAAAAATAAATTGAGATATGGAAAAATTCTATTTATGACAGACCAAGATTTGGATGGTAGTCATATTAAAGGATTGGGTATTAATTTATTTGATTCCGAATGGAAATCTCTATTAGAGATTGACGGATTTATTGGATTTATGAATACACCAATTTTGAAGGCTAAAAAAGGTTCACAAGAACTTAGATTTTATAATGATGGTGAATGGAATAAGTGGTGCGACGAGAATGATACAAAGGGTTGGAAAATCAAATATTACAAGGGTTTGGGAACTTCCACAAGTAAAGAATTCAAAGAATATTTTCAAGAGAAAAAAGTAGTAAACTTTGTAAAAGAAGATGAAAAATGTCTAGATGCAATTGATATGGTGTTTAATAAAAAACGCTCAGATGATAGAAAGGGGTGGTTGGAGAATTATGACAGAGAATTGTATTTGGACACAAATAAACACGATATTACTTACAAAGAATTTATACAGCGGGAAATGATACACTTTTCAAAATATGATTGTGATAGATCTATACCAAATTTGGTTGATGGTTTAAAAACTAGTTTGCGTAAAATCTTATATACATCTTTTAAGCGACGACTTACAAATGAAATTAAAGTAGCCCAGTTTAGTGGCTCAGTTTCTGAAATTAGCTGTTATCATCACGGCGAGGCTAGTCTAAATGGAGCTATTGTAGGAATGGCACAAAATTTTGTAGGTTCTAATAATATTAATTTGTTAGAGCCAAATGGACAATTTGGTACTCGTCTACAAGGTGGAAGTGATTCAGCTTCTGAAAGGTATATTCATACAAATCTAAATAAAATAACTCGTTTAATTTTCCCAGAAGCAGATGATAACATTGTAAAATATCTAGATGACGACGGAACACCAGTAGAGCCAATTTACTACGTTCCTATTATTCCTATGATTCTAGTGAATGGAAGTAAGGGTATTGGAACCGGGTTTAGTACAGACATTATGTGCCACAATCCTCTAGATTTGATTGAGTATATTAAATGTGTTTTACAAAACAAAGAACTACCTACATTAAATCCATATTATGAGGGATTTAATGGAACAATCGAAAGAATAGACGATAAAAAATGGTTGATTAAGGGGTGTTATGAAATAATTAACGATAAGAAAATTCGTGTTACTGAATTACCAATCGGTATATGGACAGATGATTATAAAAAATATATTGAGGATTTGATTGACGGTGGCGATAAAAAGAAATCCAAAAAAGATATATACGTGAAAGACTATACTGATATGAGCACCGACGTAACAGTAGACATTACAATTACATTTAACGAAGGTAAAATCAATGAATTACAGATGAAGCAAACAGATTCTAATTGTAATGGATTGGAAAAACTACTAAAGCTATATGTAACTAAATCGACAAACAATATGCATATGTTTGATGAAAATGAAAAGTTAAAAAAATATGACAATATTACAGATATAATAGACCACTACATTACTGTGAGAATGAATGCGTATGTTGAAAGGAAACAGTATCAACTGAATGTTCTTAAAGAGGAAACAAATTTACTTTCAAATAAAGCTCGATTTATCAATGAAATATTGAATGATGAAATAGATTTAAGAAGGAAAACGAAAGAAAAGGTCATTGAAATATTGACAACTAAAAAATACGATAAATTAGAAAACGACGAAGAATACAAATATTTAGTAAGATTGCCAATGGACAGTGTAACAGAGGAGAACTATATGAAATTGGTGAAGGAAAAGAATAATAAAATGATGGAACTAAACATCCTAAGTAAAAAGAATATTAAATCAATCTGGTTGGAAGAATTGGATAATCTACTAGCTACGTATCAAGCATATAAGAAGGGTAAGACAAAGAAGAAACTGAAAATTACAAAAAAATAAAGAGGCCATTAGAATACATTAGAATACATTAGAATACATTAGAATACATTAGAATACATTAGAATTTATATAATAGAAATGACAATTATATAAATTATTTTTTAAAACCAAATATGTTGTTTCAATTGTTTATCATTTTTTAATAATATTGGATTGCTCATAGGCATAGCCAAATTATTAATATCGCGTTTGTATTTCATATTACTTTCTATTTCGTTAAATATTTGAGGTACTGAATATTGAAGCACTAAATTATTTAAAACGTTAATTATTTGGTCAATATTTCCGTTGACATTACGTGAATGTTGAACATAAATACTATTCATAATAATTTTTAATTGGTCTTTGCTTTGATTGTTGATAACATAATTATTATTTGACATTCGTTTTACGCCATTTACTATATTATTTTGTAATAATACTATGTTTTGTTCTGAAAAAAATAAATCATATAATGTATTTTTTGTACTATATACATCTTCGGTTAATGCATCTCTAAATGATACGGTATGATCAATAGGAATTTTATCACTTAATGTAAATACAGCTGTTTTATTTGGTCCAAATCTATCAATATTATTTTTATTGTAATTCATTATAATACTTTAACAGAAAAAATTATATAAATATTTTATATAATGTTTTTTTTTATGAGTTTTAATAGGATTGTAATGATTGTAGCTATTGGTATGTTAATTGTATCATTAGCTATGATTGGAATCGCTTTGAAAAATCAAAAAAATAATGTAACATTTCCACCTGTAATATCAGATTGTCCAGATTACTACACATCCGTTAAAAATGATGAAGGGACAGATTATTTATGCAATAGAGATACAAACTTATCAACAAATGATGATACTGGATGTAATACTTTTGATAATTCACATACAAAGTTTAAAGGAGTAGGTGGATTATGTGAAAAAAAGAAATGGGCAGACGATTGTGGTGTAGCATGGGATGGTGTTACAAATAATCCTGATTCAGAAAAAAATTGTTATTAAATTTTTAATATTATAATAATAAATAGTTAAATATTAATGAAAACATCCTTATTAATATTTTTACCAGATGATTTATTGTGTAATATATATTTATATATACAGAATGAAAGCAAATATCTATTAAATAAAACAAACTATGAAAAGCATTATGTAAACATAATAAATAATTTGAGAAAGGCAAAATACAATTCATATATTCGTTTTATTATTAGAAATGATTATTCGTATTTATTTGATAACTTATTGAAACATAAATACAACGAGTTTCATATAAAAAATAAAATTAGTTATCAAAATATAACATACAATTATTTATATGAATTTGTAAAATATTACATACAAACAAATAACTCGTGTAGATGTAATAATATTTTAATTAATTATCAATCAATCTAATATAAAAATATATTAATGAACTTTATTTATTAATGGAAAAAATAAAGTTCAATAATATATTAGAACGCGAGAATATTGCAAATGAAATTAAAAATACGCTTATTAATTTTGAAAAAAATAAAAAGGACTTGACTACAAAGCGAGGTATTTACATATATGGTTCTCCTGGTTCTGGTAAAACAACATTTGTTAAAAAGATATTGAACGAGTTAAACTATGATATAATATCATATGATGCAGGTGACATTAGAAATAAAATAATAATAGAGAATATTACAAAATGTAAAATGTCAGATAAAAATGTACTTAGTTTATTTACTAAAAAAAGCAAACCTATTGCTGTAATTATGGATGAAATAGATGGTATGAATAACGGAGACAAAGGTGGTATAAATGCATTAATAAAACAAATTAGGCCTAAAAAAACAAAAAAACAAAAAGAAGAAGACTCGACAAATATTCCAATAATATGTATAAGTAATTATCATATTGATAAAAAAATAAAAGAATTGATGAAAGTATGCAATACATTTGAATTATCACCACCAACAGATATACAAATTAATAATATTATATCGTTATGTATGCCAAATATCGATAAAATGTTAACTTGTAATATTAAATATTTTATAAAAGGCGATTTGAGAAAACTTAAATCATTGTACGATATATATATAAATCATCAAAGTATATTGAAAAATGAGATAATCAAAAATATATTAGAACCAAAGTCATATAATGAGGACACTAAAACAATCACAAAAAATCTAATAAACAATGATTATAGAATCAATGAACATTTAACTGTTATGAATGATACTGATAGAACGATAGTTGGATTATTGTGGCATGAAAACATAATCGATGTATTATCAAAAACTGATAAACAAATATCATTTCCATTATATGAAAGAATGTTAAATAATATTTGTTTTGCTGATTATATTGATAGAATAACGTTTCAAAAACAAATATGGCAGTTTAATGAAATGAGTTCTTTAATAAAGACTTTTAATAATAATATGTTATTTCATAAACATAACACAACTAAAATTTTTAATAAAAATGATATTCGTTTTACAAAAGTATTAACAAAATACAGCACAGAATATAATAATTCAATATTTATTCAAGAAATATGTCAAAAACTAAATATGGATATCAAAGATATGCATGCTTTTTTTATAGAATTAAAAGTAAACAATTCAGAAGAACAAATATCTGGTATTTTGGAAGACTATGAAATTAATAAATTAGATATTAAACGTATTTATAAATTATTGGACACGTTACTATTGATTAATTAATATTATTAATTTGTTCTAGTAATGGTAGTTTTCCAATCTTTTCGTTGATATCAATTGTTATATTATTTTGTTGATTATTTTGTTCATTATTTTGTTGTTGAATTAGAGAATTAATTATTACATTTTTTTTTTCTAATTCCTGAGTCAAAGTTGTAATATTAGATTGTTGTTGACGTAATAATTTTAAAATTTCATCATTAGACAGTTCTCTTGATTTTCCATCTCCATTTTGAATAACAATGCGTCCTTGATTTTGAGATGCAAGTTCTTTTAGTTTAGATTCTGCATCTTTACGTCTACGCTCTTCAATCTCTATAATTTGTTCTAATACATCAGGCTTCATATTTGGTAACCCAGGTTCGTAATTTTTCAATAAATCGTCTATTTTATTAATATAGAAATCCCTAATAACATCATCTTTGATAAATAAATCAACATTTTTATCGGTTTCCTTTACTAGGTCAGGGTGCGGATTTTCCAATAATTTCCGCTTATCAAATGTATTGTGGTCATGAGAAAAAACCAGTATTGTTTTCATAGGGTCTAATTGAACAAATGGAATAGTATAGTTTTTCAAAAATTGTTTTTCTTCTGCAATAGCAGCTTTATCGTCATATTTACTAATTTCTAATAGCTTTCTTTTAAATGCAAAGGTTCCAGCTGTAGCATGATTAGGTCCATAAGGTCCAAATTTATATACTTTTTTAATGTGTTTAAAATAAATAAATATTTCACTGCTACCCGAACATAATGCATTTGGATTATTTGTAAGAGTTTCAACTGCATGCGACACTCTATCATGTGGATAAAAATCGTCGTCGTCAAAATAAACTAATATTTCTCCTTTTGATTTTGTATGCATTAAATTGCGTTTTTCACCCAATGACATTTTTTTATTATATTTAAAATATTTAACATATGATAAATGTTTCACCAAATCTTCAATTTTATCACTACCATCATCAATAATAATCCATTCTATTTTATCCTTGGGATAATCTTGGTTTTCGATACATTTAATAGTATATGGAATAAATGGTCGTCTGTTAAATGTTGGTGTACATATACTAACAAACGGCAATGTATTTTGTAAATTACTCATTAATTATTATATAACAGTTTTTTTATATAATAGTTTTTAAATATAATAATTTTCAAATATAATAATTTTCAAATATAATACATTATAAATGTATTATTCGCTTTTGGTTTTTAATGATTTAATTAACCATTTGAAAAACTTAGCTATTTGAAGTAATAAATACGGTATAATTACCAATATCATACCTGAAAATACAGTTTTATTCAAATATATCTGTGCAAATAACACACAAAAAGCTGTATATATTATACCTAATGCGCCAGTAATTTCCCCCATATTATCCAATATTTGTCCGTGATTCATAATCGCATTAAATGGTAACAAAAATGTAAATATAAATTGTAGAGGCATTACAAAACCTGCTATGGTTGTAGCAAATGTAGTTAACATAGGTATGTCAAAAATTATCATCAATATAAATTGAAAAATTGGACCCAATGTAGCCCATAAATAAGACTCTGCACGATCGGTACGCGCCTGTGTAATACTAATAATGAATATTGATGCTATTACGATTGATGAAAATCCTGTAAAATTTAGTCCATTGTATTGTTTTCCCAAAGATAGTAAAAACATAGGTCCTGCTACTACTGCAGTAACAGTTGCTAACGCTATCAGAATTTTCAAAAAATTACCTACACTGTTTGTACCTGTTAATACAACTTGTATTATTTTCCTCCAAAAAATATACGTTGCTGCAACAGTTCTACCAAGCCAAGACAATCTACCATAAAAAAATTGTTTTACCCAATTATCAGTCATTTCTGGGTCATAATCCATTAAATTATAAGGAAATCTCATGAACATGCTATCACCAAAACCTGTGGGTGGAATATTTAATTTTCTTAAATGTCCGCCGTATTTTGTTTCTATATCATCTGTTGTTCCGGTTTGATAATCACCATAATCACGGTCTGATACTGGATAAGAAAAAATATCTGCGGCAACAGGGAAATATGTATGAATTGTTTCCTCTCCTGGAATGTTTTCTGTTGGTAATTTAGAAAAAAATATAAAATTAGCACAAACTACACCTATATACATTACTGCAAATAATGAGATAAAACAACCCATAAAGAATTCTTTCCACCGATTCTGATTCCAATCAGACCCTTTTTTTAATTGTTTTGAAGGATCTTTAAAGTAGTTTGTAATAAACGTGAAATTCCCGGCTTTCTTTGCATTACCTTTATTCATACTGAATATATTTGAAAAAGCATCCATACTTATATATATATAATATATTAAGTAAAAGATTCAGCCTAATTATTTTATCTTATAATAAAATATAGTATGAAATTCAAATATAAATTATTATTTGTTTGTGTAATCTTTACATTAATTTCATTAATACAAACATTTTTTTTAAACAGTAAAGAAGGTTATGAAAATTTAAATGACAATGAAGTTACTTTTGCTCAATATTCTAAAAAATATGGACATGATACAGGTTGTCTTTCTGCTCCATTTGAAGAAATTGGTATTCATGTAGAAGTAATGAAATCTATTCAAGTAATGAAAACAGAATTAGATGATGGGAGTGGTTTAAGTGACGGTGAAGTTGTTGAAAAATATCTCCGAGAAAAAACATATGAAGATATCTGGACACCGGGAACTATTAGTGCTATTCACAAAAACGATAACAATAATAAATATGATATTATATACAGTGACAGTGCTGAATCTACCGAATCGAATGTAGAAGAAGTTCGTATTAAGTCACATCACCAGAATGTTTGTAAAATATGTAGAAATAGTGTTGATGATAATCAATGTACTGATGATTGCAGGGAACCAAATGTATATTTGAATACAGAAAACGACATTATCGTAGAATCGGCTGGGAATTGTCTTCCAGTTGAAAAGGGTAAAGACGCAGATGGAAACGAGATTGATTATCAATTATGTCCTTTTGTATGTAAAAATGGCGAGAAACAATTAATCGATTTAGTATGCAGTGACGATAATTGTTGCTTTGGTTGTGGGTATTCTATTTTTGAAATGGAATGTGATAATTCTCGAATAAGGATAGATGAAGACGGTAAAGAATATTCTGAAACTATAAATTCTCCTGGTAGATGTAAATTCAAAAATAAATTAAATAAAATACCGGACAAAGCAAATAATTATAGTATATCAACAAATGGAGGAGTTGACAATGTTAAATCAAAACAAGATGGTGGTTTAAATGACATTGATTATGGTTCTGCTAGTACAGGTGGTGACGGTGCTAGTACAGGTGGTGATGGTGCTAGTACAGGTGGTGACGGTGCTAGTACAGGTGGTGACGGTGCTAGTACAGGTACAGACGCCGAAAATGATTCTAGTAACGCTGAAAATAATGTAATGAATGCTTTTAATGACGATAGTAATTGTTGGTTGGGTCCGACTGGACATAAAGATTTTATGTATTGTGGACCGGCACCATATTATATTTAATTATATTTAATTATAAATAATAGTCATATTTATAATTAACGAGCATAAGATAGCGCAGCATTTCCAGAAGAAAATGTTAAAACATTATATCTCTCTTCTAATACAGTCATATCGTAAGTATATTCATATATATTATCACGCGTTTTATCAAAAGCAATTATTTCACCGTTTTCGTTACATATTTGCTGAACTTCGGCACTAGCATCCATAGGTGGAATTATTAATCCTAATTCAAATTGTATTTTATTAAACTTAGTTAAATTAATAGCACCACTTGGTTGGTATTCACCAACATTATTATTTAAGCAAAAATTATAACAATAAATACCGTCTTTGGCATTACCTGATGTGCGTGTATACTTTTCTATATAATCTAATACGCCAACTTTTTGTGGATTTTCTCTATATTTACCGTCCAATAATAATCCCCACGATTCCATTATGTTTTTTTGATTTTCTGTATAATAGCGCCCCGTAATCATATTTGCAGTATTAAAATGTGTTATTTTTTCATTAATATCACTTTCAAAATCAAATTCCGGACTAACTTTATCAAATTCTGAATAACCTCCAACATTTAATTTTTCATTACTATTTACATTTTCATCGTCTGGATACACTAAATTATACGGTAAGAAACTATATGGCCAGTTTGTGAAATTAGACCATTCATTTCTTAATGCAATATCACTACGTTGGAAAAACCACAACCAACTTGAAACCATACCACGAGTTTCTATTTCAACAATTTGACTACCAACTATACTGTTAATTTTATGTTCATAGACTTGTTTTATTAAGTATGTTTGTTCTTTTTCTTGGAAAACACGTTGTTCATCTTCGGAGAGAAAAGCATAGGTACTTATTAAATGTATGTCAGTATCCCAATTTATCCGTTTGTCTGTAAACTCGTCTGGGTGTAGCTCTGGACTAGGAGGCGGGTGTAAGAATCTATATAATTGTTCGAGTTCTATATTGTAATTTGGTTGATGATAATAACTTCCTGGGTCATCATCAGTAGGAATGTGACGAATAACATATAAATCTTTCACAGGTTTAATATCAATTTCTATGTGAAATTCGTTATAATGTAACGCGACCAAAGGAAATGCCATTTTTGAGGCCATTGTAAACCAAATATTTAGAGGAATATACAATGACCGCGAGCGAATCGAAGGTTCCGGACCAGTATTACTTTCGGTATAATACGCATTAGGATATACATTTAATCTATCGTAAGCATTGGCTGGGTCATTTAATTCAGGAACATGGCCAGTCATCTTATCATATAAATCCTTTTTGGACGCTTCAAAATCCCGTTCAACCATATTATACAAATATTGTCCCGTAAATTCTTGAATTACCTGTCCACCAATAGTAAAACGAACACGCTCTATCATTTGAGAACCAATATTTTTTATCCATTTAAATTCATACGGACGCCATTTATTTAAATTATTAGAAGTGGCAGGCTCTTCATTAATTATATCAGGTGGAATAATAGGACTCCATATTGTAGGTAAATTTACAACTAGATATGTATCCATTATCAAATCGCCTCCTGTTCTAGGCATTTTAAATTTAAAATTTGACGATGTTGTTGGATGTAAGGTCCTTAATCCGTCATAATCTACGCGAAACTTTTGTAATCCAAAATTTGTATATTTAGCATATGTACACTTAAAAAAACTTTTACTAGGATTACCAGTTAATATTATATTTTGATTACCTTCGGCAACAAGATTCATAAGTCCACCAGGCATAATATATAATATTTATATTATTATTTAACTCTATTATTTTAATTAAATAATAATATAATATAATAAACAGTATGGGTGGATTTTTTTCCAAAAATATTGAAGATAGGATAAAGAGTAGCATTACTAATTTAAGAAAGTATCAAGATTTACAAAAAGCAAAATTAGTTCAAATAGGGGTTTTTGTAGTTGGAATTATGTTAATATTTCTATTATTTATTTGGTCATATACAAAAATTACACTAAGAGGTGCAAATTGTTCTACAATTAATAAAAATTATGATATTAATTATGCAAATGATTTGAAGTCATTGAAAGAAACAAAAGATAATGAAATGGACGATTATGAAAATATGACTGATTATGGTGATGAACAAGATTTAACTACGGGAAAAGATAAACGTAAAAAGGTAGGTGATTATCGCCTACGCGATTTTTATATTAAAACGGCATATAATTGTTGTGCTAGTGGGTCATATTCACACGATTTTGTTGATATGTGTGCTCTAGAAAACTGTATAAAATTAGGAGCTAGATGTTTAGATTTCGAAGTATATTCATTTGATAATAAACCAATTATAGCATTATCGTCTGTAAATGACCACAATATTAAAGAAACATACAACTATTTATCATTTGATTCTGTAATGGAAAAAATAAGAGCAATGGCATTTAATGGTAGTACTGATGGGGCCAGTGGTGTTGCAGGCGATCCAATGATTTTACACTTTAGAATAAAAACGTCGAATACACGAGTATTTGATAGTATGGCGGATACATTATATAATAGTTTTTCTGAGAAAATATTGACACGTCAATATAGTTATGAGTATAATGGAAAGGACTTAGGTAATACAAAGATTAAAGATTTATTAGGTAAAATAGTTTTAATTGTTAACAAAGTAAACGATAATAATAACACCGCAATAAATGTTGAAGATTCTAAATTATATGAGTATATAAATGTAATTAGCGGAACTGAAAATATGCGATTTTATAGACAGGATGGAGCTCGATTAGCCGGTGATATGGAAAATATCAAAAATTACAATAAGGAACGTATGTCAATTGTATTACCAAATAAAGGAAATACTCCTACTAACGTAGATTGGAAAGAATTATCACATAGAGGCAAACAACAGGACCCTGCTGGTATTAGTGGTTATGGTTTTCAGTTTATTGGACAATGTTTTCAATATAATGATTCATTTTTACAACAATATCATAATGATTTTAATAGCAAGGGTGGGTCATTCGTATTGAAACCAAAACCATTGCGTTCCAATAACCCTACTGTTGTAATTAATTTAGATGCACAAACTGCCGGCGAGCTCAATGAAGCTAGAAATAATTTTCAATCATCAGGAAACAATTTTATATAAAAATATTTTTATAATAGAAATATATATGTCCTCGAATTTATCATTTGAAGATAAAGAATTAGAAATATTGAGAAAAGCTGTTGATGACGCAGAAACGCGTGTTAGTACAAAAATGGCACAATCTGATTTTATAAAAGATATTAATTTAATAGTCGAAAATTTTATAAGAAATAATAAATTAATTTGTTATGGTGGTACAGCTATTAATAATATATTGCCTGTCGAGGACCAATTTTATAACAAGGATGTAGATATACCAGATTATGATTTTTTCTCAACCGACCCTGTTAAAGACGCAAAGGAGTTGGCTAATATATATGTTAAAGCGGGTTATAGTGATGTAGAGGCTAAATCTGGTGTTCACGCTGGAACATATAAGGTATTTGTTAATTTTATACCTGTAGCAGATATAACTTTATTGGATAATGAAATTTTCAAATCTCTCAATAAAGAGGCTATCAAGGTAAATGGTATTTTATATTCGCCTCCTAATTTCTTAAGAATGGGAATGTATTTAGAACTATCGCGACCCGCAGGTGATGTTAGTAGATGGGAAAAGGTATTGAAGCGTTTAATTTTATTAAATAAAAATTATCCATTAAATAACGAACGGTGTGATTTATTGAATTTTCAACGCGATTTTGAAGGTGACACGTCTGAAGAACAAAAATTATACTACACACTAAGAGACTCTATTATTGATCAAGGATTGGTTTTTTTTGGCGGATATGCAAGTACATTATATGGTAAATATATGCCTTACAAACAGAGACGACAAATACAAAACATACCCGATTTCGATGTTTTGTCAGAAGACCCGGAAACATCGACCATATTAATTAAAGAAAAATTAAATGAAATAGGATATAATAAAATTAAGATAGTTAAGCGTAAGCCAATCGGAGAATTAATAGCAGAACATTATGAAATTATAGTAGACAAAGACACACTGTGTGTTATATATAAACCATTAGCATGCCATAGTTATAATACAATTAAAGTGAGTAACAAAAGTGTTAAGGTTGCGTCTATTGATACTATGTTGAGTTTTTATTTAGCATTTCTATATGCAAATAGACCATATTTAGATAAAGACAGATTAATTTGTATGTCTCAATATTTATTTGTTGTTCAATCACAAAATAGATTAAAACAGAAAGGTTTATTAAAACGATTTAGTATTAATTGTTACGGAAAACAAGATACAATGGAAGATATACGAGCTAATAAAGGTATTAAATTTCAAGAATTAAAAAATAAGAGAAATAGCAAAGAATACGAAGAGTATTTTTTGAGATATACACCAAATGAAAAAAAAGACCAAAAATCGAAAACCAAAACAAAGCAAACCAAAAGGAAAACAAGTAAAACGAACAAAACAAAAAAATCAACTTTCAACAAAATTAAAAAAAATCTAGGACTATAATTATATAATGAATATAGAGAGATTATTAATATTAATTATATTTTTTGTTATGGCTTATAATACATACAACATTTATAATAAACAAATAGTCGAAGGTTATCAATCATTTACCGATTGTTTAAATCAAGGATATCCAAAAGATTTTTGCATACAAACACCAGTACAATCCGTTATATCCGACAGCTATTGTAACTGTGTCAATGGTCAATTAGGAACATATAAACACGATAATCAATGTTATTGTTATCCATTTGACCCTTTACAACCATATTATACTGAAAAAGTATTTAATGATTATATTAATAATTAATTATCTTAAAATATTAATTAATTATTTTATACATGAAATCAGAATATAGTTCACTAGACACTGAATATAAGTTTTTCATTATTGAATGTTCAATTAAATTATTAGGCAATGAACACTTTATATAAATCAATATGTCTACTATCCATAAAATAATAAATACTATTAATAAACGTAATCTTAATATTAAAATAGAAATATAAGACCAATTTTCATAATAACTACACATATCAGATTTCCCCATAGTAAAAAAATTATTTATATCGTTAACACCAATTATCATTCGTTCATTTATATGCTCTTCATTTTTAATATTTAAAGTACGTCTATAATTTTTATATGTTACCATATTGATAAACAAGACATCTCTTTCTCCGTCTCTAAAAATATATGGTGCTACACCATCGATATATTTATTGTCATATTTAAAAACAGTGCTAGTAATATATGGAATATGACACGATCTCATTAGACATTCTAGTAAATGCTCTCTATTTTCATATTCACAAACCATAATATGTTCATAATTGATAGCATCATAATACGTAATATATAATTTATTATTAATTGAAGATAAATCGTCTGTTAGATTATCATAAATAATTTTTTTAACATGAGTTTTAAATACAGAAAGATTAAAGGTTTTTTTAAAGTTCTTGCAAGTAGAAATAAATACATCATTAATATCATATTTTAAATCTATTAAGTATGATAATGCGATTATTGACCCAATACTACATCCAGAGACGCGTCTAACTTTAATATTGTGTGTTATTTCCAATTCCTTCAAATATACTGCTATACCAAATCCCATTCCACCGTTAAACGCACCACCATCAAATATAATATCTATATCTTTTGGAATATTTTCAATATTTACATTATTAATTAGAGTTTTAATATAAATATTCAATAACTCATTTGCCATATAAATAATAAATAAATATTTAAAAATATATCAACGTATAATGTTAAATAACTAGTATAATGAATAAAAGACCATCGTGGGAAGAATATTTTAGCAATCTTACTCATCTAACAGCACAACGTTCTCCTTGTCAGAGATTGCAAGTAGGATGTATATTGGTAAATGATAATAGAATAATAGCACAAGGTTATAATGGTTATTTACCTGGTTCCAAACACGAACAAAAATTACGCGATGGACACGAAATGGCGACTGTTCATGCAGAACAAAATGCAATAGCCGACTGTGCTAAAAGAGGTGTCAGTTGTGCTGGTGCAACTGCATACATAACACACTATCCATGCATTAATTGTATGAAAATATTATGTGCATCCGGTATTAGTGAAATTAAATATAGCAATAATTATAATAATGATGAATTGATAAACTATTTTGCGCAACAAAGTAATGTTAATATAATTAAATTAAATAGTTAAATTAAATAGTTAAATTAAATAGTTAAATTAAATAGTTAAATTAAATAGTTAAATTAAATAGTTAAGTATTCTAAACTTTTAATTATAAAATAGTATGTGCTAGCAAAAGCCATGCTAGTTATAATATAACCTACAAAATTATAATTCCCATCTTTTGAAAAGAGAGAAGGAATATATTTCAATGTATTTTTTTTTATAATCGGTAATTGAAAAACAAAGTAAATTACTGCTAAAATAATAGGAATGTGAATATCGTCATATAACGAATCTAAATTATTATTATTTACTTCTTTTCTTTTGTGTTCGTCTACAATCTGATTATGATTATAGCTATTTTCTATGTAATCAGTGTTATTATTATCAGGAATATAATTTGGTTTTAATGCCGCATCTTGTGTAAGATGTGTTTGTGACTGTGGAATGTCTCTTGAAGGTAATTGTAAACCACCATTTGCGGCTGCATTTTGTATTCCTGTTATAAAACTATTAACATCCATAGATTCATTATTTTGAGGTGCTCCTTGTTGAGGCGCTCCTTGTTGAGGCGCTCCTTGTTGAGGCGGTCCTTGTTGAGGCGGTCCTTGTTGAGGCATTACATTATTTAATTCATTATTTCTTTGTTCTTGAAGTTTGCTAACTGAATTATCAACCACTTTATTTTGTTCTGTAATTTGCAAACTTACGTTAGAATTGCCTTCGCCCGAAACTGGTAAATCATCTAAATTTGTAGTAGCCATATTTAATATAGTTAAGTGATTAAATATATTAAATTTTTTACGCAATCACAACTTGTTTTTTTTGATTATTGCACATTACATTTTCTTCTTTATACTTGAAACATTTATTGTCGTGTTTATATATATTTTTATTTACTTCCTCAAATGAAGGCGCGTTAAATATAATACAATTACGCGAATCACAAGATTTTCTAAATATACTAGCTAATCCTATTCCTAGAATAATAGAAATAATAATTTTACCATATTTAGTATTTACTATTGTGAGGATATTCTTAAACATATATTATATATAAATATTGTATTATTTTTGAATAGGAATACTTTTGATGTTTTCACCTAGACAAGAAACTTCTTCCGAAACAAATTTGAAGCAATTACTAGCCTTATCTTTATATTCAACCTTATCTATATTATCCGGTGTTGGATAAACATATATAACAGTAGGAGGCGGATTTGATAAGTATACGAATAATAAACCTATACATAAACTAGCAATAAAAACAGGCATATTAATAATTGATTTAATTTTCATATATATATACTAATTATTAAAATCATTGTTTATTAGAAATTATTCTTGCCTCATTGGTGTTATTAATAGCAATATGTAAATCAGCATTGTTATATTTATTTTGCAATAGTTCATATTTATTTTCCTTTATATTATCGTATATTTCCATGTGATTATATGATTTTCGTTGTATCTCTCTTGATAATGGTCTTATATCCCGAATATAAGTTTCTATTATTTCACTAATAAAAGCATTATTGTTATTATCGGTATACTTTTCAACTAATGATTTTAATTGCTCTTTTAAAATCTGTATTTTAATATTACCATCATTAACAAAAAGCTTGTCCTCTTGATTGTCAATAATAGATAAATATTGTTTACGAATACTTAATAAAGATTGTGTAAGATTACTAATATTTTTTTTTTCAATATTAAATTCTTTGATTATAACACTTTCATCAGCATAATTAAATAACAAATCTAATTTTAACAACATTATTTTTTTTTTAATACTTTCAATGTCTTTTTGGATTAGTCCTTCTGTATTATATATATTAGTATAATCACCACGATTTATGTTTATATTTAAATTACACGGTTTAGTAGTATTACCACATACGGCACTTAATACATTGTTTTTTTGAGTAAATACGCTACCTCCTTTTTTCCCACAATTTATACAATTTATTTTAATCTGTTTGAATTTTATTTTTTTTTCTTTTTTTGTTAAATCTGTATTATTTCGAATCGGTTTTTTTTTATTTTCTAATTGTTGTTCATATTTTTGTTTTAATTTATAATAATTATCAATAGCATTAAAAACGTTATCGTTCATATATACTTATTATAACATTTAAAATGTATCGAATGTTGGCAAATCTGTTAACATATTGTTTTTTGTTTTAATAGCCGATAATTGTTGTAATTTCGAAACAATATACTCTTTTTCTCTTCGTTGTTTAATGGCTATTTCACTTGGTGTTAATCTACCTTTGTATCTATAATATAGTATACAACAAAGTATTACTATAAAAAATATTAACATTGAAACATTGAAAAAAAAGTTAATATATTTTTCTTTAAATTTATGACTTTCATTTAGAGAACTTTTCAATAAATATTTAATACCCGGTTCACATAAAATAGGGTTACTATCCATTAAATATATATAGTATTATTTCAAAATATATTGTCCACATTATTTATATGGAAGGTATTGATACACAAATTGGATTTACATTTTTTATAATTATTACTGTTGTATACTTTTTTATAAGTTACTTGCTTGGTCGTCCATCAAAACAAAAGAAATCAAAAACAGCATCTCATGCCCTTGATTTTGGTTATTTTTTGTTATTGGGTTTATCACAGTATTTACTTAATTTGAATATAACCGCTGGCATGTGTAATAACACATACCAATATACAACAGCAGTGTATGTTACTATTGTCCCATGGGTCCTAATATTTGGTATATTAAATTTAATGATATTAATTTTTCCAGGATGGTTAAGTCCTTTTTCAAATACATTTGGTTATTTAATAACAACTTTATTTGGTGTAAAAGATAAAATTAAAGAAGTATTCAAAACTCCCGATAATTCAAATAATGAAAAAGCGAGAGAAACAATAAATTATATATACGGTAATCAATCCTTGTTAATAAATGAGATTACGATGCAAAATATTGATGAATTCATAAATTCTATGAAAGATTTACTGCAAGATGGTTATGATACACCCCAAGGCGATAATAAACCTTCTAAATTAGATCGTCTAAAAGATATGATATATCTAAAAGAGTCGGTTGCAAAATTCTTTTGGTATATGTTATCTGGTTCATTAGTTATTTCGATTGCTACAAATTCCATTATAAATTCGGGTTGTAATTACAATGAATCTAAATTACAAGAATTAAGTAAAACTGTTTTATAATTTAAATAAGATATAAATTAAATAAATATGAAAACATAACAACAGTTTAACGTAATAATTTGGGTAATGCTATGTAGTATAGAACTATTAGATAAGAGATAATAGCTAATATTATAGCAAGTAACCACGCCGGTATCACTGTTTTGTCTCTAAAACCTATTCCAAAATTTCTTAGATTACCGTCATTTTTAAAAATAAAGGCTGGTTTGAATGATAAAACTAATGTGTATAATATAATAAAAATTACTATTGAAACTGATGTAATATTCCTTCGTATAATATTGCGATTCATATATTATATGATTTGATTTTATTTATTTGATTCAAATAAATAAAAATATATCAATACTTAAAACCCTTCATCGCCATCCAATTCGCCATAGTCGTCGTCTTCTGCAATATGTTCTAAACTATATTCCTGATTTTCTATAAATTCGACTTCTTGTCTGTTATTTGTATTTTCCACATCAAATATATTTCTTACCATATCGGTCACAGCGTCATTATTTCCAACTTTAATATCATTTATTGCTTGTTCTTCTAATTGTTTTCGCTCATCATCATACGTATCTTCCTGATAAACGCGTAGTCCTTTTTGTAGACCCTTGCTCCATTTTTCTAATTTGTGCTTTTTGAAATAATTTTGGATTTCTCTTTCACTTTCTGTTAAATTTTTAAAATAGTCTGTAATACCATCCTTTTCTTTTTGTCCTGCTCTATGCACTAAGCTCATTACTTCGTCATAATTATAATTAATATCGTTCTTATGGCTACATATAATATTCGCATAGCTATTCAATAACGAAGCAACTTTTTCAGACAGCGATGATTTTTCACCGGATATGATTTCTATTTCAACTAGTAAATCCTCGTCTTCGTTAGGAATTATCTCTCTTTCTGATGAATTGGTTTTCTTCGATAATGCGATTTCGGTTAATAATGAATTATTATCCAATAAATTAATGTGTTCTTTCAGTATTGAATAAAAATAATATTGGAATAAAAGTAAGCTCATTTTTCTATCGAACACTGAATAAAACATAGTGTTATTTTTCATATAAGGAGTATTAAAAAGCGTATTCTCTGATAATTCATATATTATATTTGTTGAATCATATATTTCCTGCAGTATTATTTTAATATCATTGTCGTTATTATAACTATTAATGGGGTCGTAATATTTATTTATCATTTTGTTAAAATCAGTTTTATGAATTTTTGATAATTTCCAATGTTTTGGTGGAAATACTTTTTTATAATCAACATCATTTATAATCATAGCTGGATATAATTTACAAATAGACCTTATAGTTAATTTAATGTAATTAATCATTTTGTGAGTAGTCTCGTCAGTAGCATCAATATATATATTAGTTCCCGTAGAAGTAAAATTAGTAATCGTATTAATACACTCAATTATTTTTTTATTTGGTCTTTTTAATGATTTATCATTAATAAATTTAATGATTTCATCTTTCATAGAGTTATTTGCTACATATAAATAATTCTTCATATCTTCCATCTCTTTTGTATCTTCCATCAATTCACCGTCTTGATAATTACTAATTAGCTCTTGAAACTTACCGATAAATATAGGTGGTAATACAGTTGAATTATTTTCATCAGCATAATTTAATATACTTTCAATTGTACTTACGTTATTAAATACAACGTTATTTACTTGTAAAGTCTCCATATTTTTCTTGTTAATCAAGTCTATTAATTGATTCAACGATTTGGATGTATATGAATATCCTTGATCTTTTAATTTTACGATTTGTTTTTTTATTTCTAATTTGTTATCAAATGATATAGGTTTCTCATTGCATATGGCACGAATTTCTTCATTCATTAATGGAATATTTGAATTAAATCTACAATAATGTATAAAAGCCATATATATTGTTTCATCGGAAAACTCACTAGGCAAATCTGGATATTTTATTTTTGTATCTTTGCTAATAATTATAGTATTTGCTTTTTTAAGACGCTCTAAGTCGTCTAATATATTTTGTGTTTGAACAACATCATTGTTTAATTTTGCAATTTCATTATTAGCATTTATGAAATATTGCAAAGTATTAATTTCACCACTATCACAACATGAATTTTCTAAAAATGGTTCAAATGAACTATTAGTAAGTATACCCTTTTTCTTTGATATTATGTTTTCAACGAGTTCTTGTATTTTAATAGTAGAGTATATTATCTTGCTCCGTAAGACATTTATTTTTTCATGTTGTTGTTTCGAACCTTTTTTATAATTTGTTTTTAATTCATCTATAAATGCCTTTGAAACCTGTTCGAAAGATTTGATTTTCGTTGGATATAATTGTGGAAGGTAATTATTCCATAAACGAAGATCCAATGATTCTGGGATTTCATCTTCATTTACGTTTAGACTATTGTATAATATCTTTTCTTTTATCTTATCTTTTACTTCCTGGGTATTTATGATATATTTTTTAATTAGTGTTTGCATTTTAGTAACTATATCTTCTATTTTTGTTTTTTTAATTGCATCCCATGGTTCAATTGAACTCTTAATTTTATTTGTAATACATGCAAGATATGTTATACCTGACAGGTCTTCTTCACCAGACATAGGATAGCCTGTAAATGATTTAATACAACCCGGAAAACGTTTTCTAGTTTTGATAGGCGGAATGCTTGTCTGTATTGATATGATAAAATATGACAAGGTTATAACTATTAGATGGGAGTTGTAAGCTTTTTCATATGGAATTACCTTCTTCTTTTTTGCCTGTGTTTGCATATATTTTTCTTTTGATGACATTGTTTTTTCTCTCATTAAAACAACATTTCTTGTAATGAAATCAATATGTGAATCTAAATTTACACCAATATATTTGGCAATAGCATTAGCTACCTTGAATATTTTCTCTGTTTCTGGTGATTCAAATTCCCTTTTTGTTTTTCCATTTTCTGTCAATGAGTAATTAAATTCTTCTTCCAATACATCTCTACTCTTAATTTTATAACCATCTTCAGAATAACCTTCGCTTACATCAAATTGAATAGCCTTTATATTATACCCGCTGTATTTATCAACTATGTATGCGTCATCGTCGCTTTTTTCACCTTGCACACTACATATATCATCCATAACACTCATGTAATTATCACCATCTATGTAAGCACTGGCTAATTTATTTATAAATATAGGAAGTATTTTGACATTAGTAGCGTTACAATATAACCACCATTTGTCTTCACCATCATTTGCTGGCCTTGTAAACGCTCTTCCAAACTTAGCAATATCATTTTGTTTTTTAACAAAATCACTTTGACCCAATATACTATCTCGCAATTTCTCATATGGGGATTTAATGCGCTCAAATTGTTCCAATGATAATCCAATATTATATTGTTCATTATTATTTAACAATCTATTATTTTCATTTATTTGTGTTAATTTTTTAATATTTGTAACAGCTAATTTGTATTCATTCTCAATATTTTTTTTGATTTGTTGTATATTTTGTTTAAAATTAACGTCAAATTCGTCTAATATTTTTTTAATATTATTACCCTCGATAACAGACTTACCATCACTAATATCTTCACAATTATTATTAATATTTACACAATTTGTATCCAAATTACAAAATGTTTTACTATCATATGTAAATACGCTTGAATCTATATTTTCGTCAGGTAACCAAACCCTTCCCGAACGTTTATAGTAGTAAATATTTGTTCCATTTTCTGTTAGTTGTTCCAAAATAGCATATTCACCATCTTCTACTAATCGTTTCTTCTGTAAAATTGAACGTGCCTCGCGGAGAGAATCTTGTAGACTAAATCCATTTGTTTTTTGAAGTTTTTCAGATAAAAACTCTATTTTATTGTCAACTGTATCATCCCCTAGTTCCTGTAATTCTTTATCATATTCGTTTATGATATCATAATAGGTAGGGTCGTATTTTTTATCAAAATATACATCTACACCACTATCGTCTTCTAATTCATCCAACTCTATATATTTCTTAGCTATGATATGTTTATTACAATCTTTTACAGTTTTGGCCTCCTCGTCGTTTACTATTTTATTAAGTTCATCCAGTTTTTCAACACCATCTGGTATCATCAAACTAACTACGCTGAAACAAAGAGCAATATTGTATAGCTTACCATTATCAATATTAATAAATTTATTATATATCTCTCCGTCGCTTAAATTATTAATATTCGGAATATTATATTCCTGTATTACTTCATCATAAATATTACTATCGTTTCTAGATAATATATTTAATAATTCGGATTTATAGTTTGATGATTTTACTTTTAGATTATTGAGTAATTTATTATTATTTACGAAATTGCTTTTTACGATGTTTATTTCACTTTTAATAAATCCAATAAAATCTTGATATTGTTTAAATGTAATATCTTTTTGGTAAATCATAAAGGGTTCCATATATTTAAGAATTTCATATATCGACAAGTTATTAGTTATATATTTTTTTGTAAGATTGAATAAAACTCTTGTCTTTGGAATAATTGTTTCTAAGAATTTTCTATAATCTCTATTTTCTTCAATCGATAAATCAGGAACATATTCGGTATTTTCAGACAAATAAGTATTTTCATCTATATCAATTGGTTTTGAGACATCATTTACAAATACAGATGAAACAATAGATGTTTTTTTAATAAGTAACCAATAATTTATAAAATTATTATTTAAATTCGATCTAGTTGCAATATCTGTGGTTGGTAAATTAATTCTTGAAAAACGAACTGTTGGTTCGGGGAGTGTTAATATTGATTTAATATAAATTTCCTCATTTGGTATTATTTGTTTCTTTTTTGTAGTAATTATAGTATTTTGCTTATGTGTTTCTAATATACTTTCTCCTGTAATATGAACTTGTAATAAAAACTTTTTTTGACTTAACATTTGTTTGTCTAGTGCAGATGATTTAAATTCTTCTAAGTTATTCACTACGGTTAGTAAATTAGTATTTGGTTCTTTAACAGCCAATACATCATTTGTATTAGATGGTGGAAGAAAAGGTTTACTATAATTGTTCAATTCGCGTTGTAAATAAATATATTTATTTTGACTATCTGGTGTATCATTTTCTAAATATTTATTGTAGACGTCTATTTCCTGATTAACTATTTCTTGTGTATTCAGAGGAATAATATCATTAAAATCTTCATCGCTTACATTTTCTAAATTATAAATTTTCTTTTTATTTTTAGAAACCAATAGAATCCAATATAGTTTTTGATTTAAATTGTCTAATGTATCGACTAACGGTTTATGTTCTGAACCAACTTTTCGTGATTCAACTGCATTATTATACTCATCAAATATAGAGAATTCTGTGCGTAATTCTTTGAACCTACTAATCATTTTATGAATCTCATTTAGAACAGTATATGTCCGTTGATTATTTGGAATAGTTGATAACAACTCATCTAATAAGTCATTTACTTGCTTTTCTATACCAAAACGTTGTTGTGATTCTGGCAAATATACAGATTCTGTTATTTCATCTAACTCGCTGCCGAATTTTATTTGGTCAGCTTGCATAATTAAATTTTTGATATTCGTTTTGAATTCATCCATAGCCACATTATCGTCTTCTGCTATATCAATATCTACCGCATCTACATCCTCTGTTGATTTACTCTTTGATTCTTCGTCAACATCTGAAATTGTTGTATCCGGAGAAAGTGTGGGTGGATCTCTAATATTTATTTCTTTAATCTGTAAATCTAATGGAATTCCTTGATATAAAAAATCAATATATATAACTTGCTTATCAGATGTTGTAATTTCTATTCGGTCTTCCTCCAAATTAGTAATTTTGCCAGTTACAATTAGAGGCATTTCCATATCAAAATGAACATCTATCCACGTATCTGTAATTAAATCGTTTTGTCTAGCATATCCTCTTATTTCAGACCTATCCAAAATATTAATAGTTTCAATACTTTCATTTCTAAAATTGCCATTATCTATATATAAAATTTTATCTTCTTCACTATCATCGCTTAGGTTAATTAATGTAATTTGTGTATATCCTACATAATCAGCAAGAAAAATGATATTGTGAATAGTAATATCATTGGGAGCAATTATTTCTATCATATCTCCTAATTTAATATTTACTTTATTAGATGATGTATCACTCATTATCTTATAATTATACTAGATATTTATATGATTATTAAAAAAAAATTGATATTAATATTAAAAATATTAAATATACATAACAATGTCCTACGTAAGCACCTACACCTATATTCCCTGTAATGAAGATGCGCTTAATACTAAGTCGTATAAGTATAACGATGAAAACTATGATATCATTAGATATGATAAATCAAAAATAACTAATGATAATATCAATACTTATGGACTATACCGTTCCCTCGTGTGTAAAGGAAAAAAAATTCTAACATATTCTCCTCCTAAATCGTATCCATATGACCTATTTACAACTATGTTTAATTCTAGTCAATGTGTTGCCGAAGAATATGTTGAAGGGACTATGATTAATATGTTTTATGATAATGATAATAATGAATGGGAGCTAGCCACAAGGTCTAGCGTTGGTGGTAAAGTAAATTATTTCAATAGGAATAATATGACATTTAGACAAATGTTTCTTGAAACATGTAATTCTTCGAATCTAGAATTTGATATGTTGGATAAAAATCTTAGCTATTCGTTTGTCATGCAGCATCCTAACAATCGTATAGTTATTCCATTTACAGATATGAAATTGTATTTGGTTGCTTGTTATAAAATTTACAATGAAACAGTTGCGGGCCATGACGCTTGGACTATTGATGTAATTGATATAAATGGAATTAAAGAAGGTCTTAATAAAGCAAAAATCTATTATCCTAAACAATATACTTTTGAATTATTTGATGAACTTGTAAACATTGTTAATACATACGAAAATTATACAAATGTTGGCATTGTGATTCATAACCCTTTCAACGGGACAAGAACAAAAATTCGCAATGAAAAATATGAGTATGTTAGAAAACTAAGAGGAAATCAACCAAAACTTCAATATAGATACTTGGAACTACGCGTAAACAAACAAACAGACGAATACTTGAAATATTTTCCAGAGGATAATAATAACTTCCGATCATATGAAACCGAAATTATAAATTACACAACATTGCTATATAATTATTATGTAAATTGCTTTATCCATAAACAACAATTGCTCCAATATTATCCATATGAGTACAAATTGAATATGTATGAGCTACATGGAAAATATATAAATACTCTTAAACCAAATAACCAATCTATATCTATGAAATATGTAATTGATTATATAAATATGCTACCACCTGCTAAACTAATGTATGCAATTAACTACAATAAAAGAAATCAATAAATTAATTGCCTATTTGTAATATTTGAAAATAAATAAATAATCCATAAAAATTTTTAGAAATAATATCTAATACATTATAACTAACATTTTTTTCATTTGGTTTAAATGTAGCTGCAACTCCGTATAAACTCCAAACAATAAACATAAAATAAAATAATTTAACTCCTAAATTAGAATGGATTGCGTAATTATTATATATTAATTCGAACGTTTTAAAGAAAAATACGAATCCAATAGGAATTGATATAAACTTAGAAAGTATATTTTGTTCTCCTATATATCCAAACGTAAGCATAACTAGATTATATAAGAATATTTTTACGATATTATCTTTATTGTCGGCTAAGAACTCTTTTGTTTTCACAGGTTCTTCATCTAATTTATTTTTTTCCTTTTTTTCCTGATAATTCATAAACATAATTGTCGACAATAACATAGCAGGCGTGGTAATAACCCAATCAATGTATCTTCGTGACGCCATTTTTTTAATATTTAATACAGCAAATGCTATCCAGATGTAAAATAACATTTCAATAAATTGGACCACGGTTTCTAATATTAAAATATCTTTTAGTATATTGTGCTTTTCATTTATGTTAATAAATAACGTATGTAAAGGTATTATACCAGTTATTAATTGAATAAGTAATGAAAACCAAATAGTATTTTTAACAGTTGTTATTGTGAACATTATTTAAATTATATTTAGAATAAAATTATATTTAGAATAAAATTATATTTAGAAGGAGTGCGTTAATTAAAAAAATATTGAAGTATTATATAATGGTTAAACAAAGAGGAGGCAATATTAAAAGAGGAGGTGCTCTCGGTATGGGTATGGGTGCTCCCGGCCAGGGCATGGGTGTTCCCGGCCAGGGTATGGGTGCTCCCGGCCAGGGCATGGGTTCCAGTTTCCTTGGTCTTGGACAATTAGCAAATCAAGACCCGTATCGTAATAACGCAATGACCGGTTCGTTTGGTGATTATAATCACGGTGCGATGAACGGATTAGGTTCTATGCTTGGTGCTCAACCCAAATTCCACGTATTACCCGAATTAGCACAAGAACTATCATCATTATTATATCACCAACAAGGTTTAAGTGGGCTAGGAAATGCTATGATGCCTTACCAGGGCTCTGGTTATGGTAGTATGTTTTCACCTCAGGGTGGTTACGGAAATTATGGTCTGTTTGGTGGTAAGAAATCGAAGAAATCAAAAACTCGTAAAGCCGGTGTTAAAAAATCAAAAAAAAGGAGAAAGACTAAGTATGCTCGTAAATAAGTATATCAATAACTAACGTATAAATAATAATTTTTAGTAAATTTTATTATTTAATGCTTAATAATTTTATTTATTCTGTTTTAAATTCATTGGCAATTTTATTAAAAATAGTTGTTGCCGTATTTGATACGTTTACTAGTAGTGTAATTATATCTTGTTTTTCTTTATTAGATACAAATGCTATCCTTAACAAAGACTTGTTAATATGAGGATGTGGTTTAGTAAAACCACAATAGGTTAGAACATTACTATTTTCATCTTCATTTATTTGCGATTTATCACTAATATAATATTTTTCATACAAAATATATTCTAGTACTTTACCTAATGTATAATCTTCATCGATTAATGTTATATCAAAACTATGTTGAATGGTACTATTAGACTCTGTAATCATATTTTCATCTGTTTGTAAATTGTCACTAAATTTTTTTAGTTTATTAATCATTACATAAGCTCCTTTATACACTATACTCATTTCTGAAAATGGACCAACTGACTCGATTTTAAAATTAAATGAATCTTTTTCTATCAATCTTTTAGCATCTAGTAGCAACCAATCTTTTTTATAACTTTCAATATCATCTTTACTCTTACCATTTGCTTTTAATTCTTTCATAATATTGCTCCACGCCTGGTTAATTTTTAAACTATCAAGTGAAGCACCATAACTACAAGTGGAAACAACATTAAAGGCACTATCTTCTTTAGCAATTCCTATATCTAGTTCTGCTGATAATTTAATATGTTCACCATTTACAACATCAGATATTTTAGGACGTAAACGAACTATCTCAATGTAATCATTTGTTATCGGGTCAGGTGGAAATATTTTATTTGCATCTGATTTTGTTAATGATTTGCTATTATTAATATTCGTAATAGTAAAATCGTTGGTTGTAGCATAAATTATAGAATCTGTGTCATTCAACACATCTAATTCCAATATATAATCTTTTATTGGAAAATCAGGATCAATAATGTGAATTGGAATGCAACTAATACGCTGTTTAATTAATTCGTTATTCATACGAGACGTATTAATAGCAAAATCAACTAGATTGCTTTCATGAGGACTTGTTCGGAAAACGACAGTTGGAATTTCTGATAAAATTATTCTTCTTAAAGCATTTGCTATACTAACATTTACACCACTAAGTTTAAATTCCATATAATTCGTATCTTGTGACAAATCACTAATTCTTGGCTCCATGGTTAATATATTATATATATAAATAATTAAATCAATTTTTAAATTAGTTTAAAATAAATTACGTAAAATAAATTATATTATATAATGAGTTCGATTCTTTATTATAGTAATTATTGCAATAATTGTAAACCTTTGTTACAAAAACTATCACAGACAACAATTAAGGATGATATACATTTTATTTGTATAGATAAGAGAGTTAGAAAACCAAATGGTTCAACAAATGTAATACTTGCAGATGGAGAGGAAATTTTATTACCCCCAAATGTAACCAAAGTACCAGCATTGATGTTGTTAAATAGAGGAAATCGTGTATTATTTGGTGAGGAAATAAACGATTTTATAAAACCACAAGAAATTAACATTAATAACGTATCTACAATGAACAATGGTGAACCGAATGCATTTTCTTTTATGGATAGTGCAACAGGTGGATTTGGTGTTGCTTCTGATAATTTTAGCTTTCTCGACCAAGAACCAGATGAATTATCCGCACAAGGAAATGGTGGAATGAGACAACAGCATCATTATGCTGGATTAAATTCGCATAGTGATATTGAAACACCACCCGATACATACACTCCAAATAAAGTGGGTGAAATATCGGTTGAAAATTTACAAAGTAAAAGAGATAAAGAAATACAAAAATAATAATAAAATATATTAATTTAAATAATTTAAATAATATATAATTTATTAATTATATGAGTTCACAAGTATTAAAGGGGTTTAACGACCATTTCATGGAAATGGTGGAAGATATTGAGCGTGTTTTTCCCGATGATACAGATATATCAACTGTAAAAAACTCATTTGCAGAATTAAGGAAAGCAAATCCTAAAATGGTAATTAAGGTTTACAAAGAACAAATTCTTAATATATATCGCAATCAAATAGAAGGTGGAAATATAGATTTTTTTATAGACAAGGATTACAAAAAAGACATTGGAAATATAAAAGAATCAGAATATATCTTAAATAAAATAAACATATTACGTGACCCAGTTAGAGAGATGGAAAAAGAAGATCAAGATAAAGTAATAAAATACATTCAAAATTTATCGAAATTATGTGATGTTTATCACAATAAATAATTTTGAAATAGTTTGATTTAAATATATAATATAAATCAAACTATACTATGGAAAATAATGATGATGTTTACGAGAAATTAGAAAAGGGGATACAGAGTGACGAGGAATCATCAAACGAGCATGATTCGTGTAACAGCGAGGAAGCAGTTAACACCGAGGAATCACCTAACAGCGAGGAGACCAATGATGAAAAAAAGTCAATTGACGATGTTGAAAATATTCGAAAAATTATTTTTGATTTTACAAACGATTTGTTAGTAACATTTCCAGAATTGAAAACAAAATTAAATACTAATTTACAATCAATCCTTAAAAATGAAAACGTAAATGATGCTATCGATAATATTAAAGAGCACTGTATCGGTATATACCCAGAAAAATTTTTCGATATATTATATCAAAATGAAAAGATATTTGATGGAGATGAAACATTATATTTATTACCAGATATAGATTTCAAACTATTATGGAAAGAAAATATTAGCGAAACTACTAGAAAAACTATATGGAAATACTTACAGTTATTGTTATTTTCATTAGTAACCGAGATTCCAAATTCTAGTTCGTTTGGAGATACAGCCAAGCTATTTGAAGCAATTGATACGGATGAATTTAAGAGTAAATTAGAAGAAACAATTTCTAATATGGAATCAAGTTTTGATACAAGTGGAAATGTATTTTCCGATATGTCGTTCAACAATACAGAGGATTTACCAGACCCTGAAAAATTACACGAACATTTAAATAAAATGTTGGATGGAAAATTGGGTAATCTAGCACGTGAAATTGCCGAAGAGACAGCAGCGGATATTAATATGGATATGAATGACGAAACTTCTGTAAATGATGTATTTCAAAGCCTATTTAAAAACCCCACCAAATTGATGGATTTAGTAACAAAAGTTGGAGGTAAATTAGACGATAAAATTAAATCTGGCGATATTAAAGAAAGTGAGTTGTTAAGCGAAGCAGCCGAAATGATGCAAAATATGAAAAATATGCCTGGTATGGAAAATATCCAAAATATGTTCAAGCAAGGAGGTATGGGAGGCATGGGTTCTGACAAAATGAATTTAAACGCAATGCAAGCACAAATGCAAAGAAATATAAAATTAGCAAAACAAAAGGAACGAATGAAAAAAAAAGCCGAACAAAAATCAGAATCTAGAGATACAAATACTGTTTCGGATGAAATGTTTGATAACGCAAATAAAGCGGCAATGGAATTATTAATATCGGAAGGTGTAAAATTTGAAGATTTGGAAAATGTTATTTTTAGTACAGGTGAAAAATATGAAAAAACACCTCGTAATCCAAATCCAGAAATTGATACAAAGAAAAAGAAGAAGAAGAAAAAACGAAAACAAAACAAATAAAAAAGTATAAATATATATATGACTAATCAATTTTGGTTAAGTGATCCAACAATATTATTAAACAAACAACATATATTAGAATTATGGCCAAATAGAAACATGGATAAAAATGATAAATTAAATGCTATTAGTCGTTTAATAATATTACTAACAATTGTAGGATTTTTATACACGCGAGAATTGAAAATGTTAATAACAGGTTTTATAACCTTAGTTGTAATAGTTTTAGTAAATAAGATACAATCCAAGCCTATTAAGAAAGTTGTTACAACCGAAGCATTTACAGATGGTAATATATATGAATTAGTAAAAGATAATTTTAGTGAGCCTGTTAAAAATAATCCTTTAATGAATGTAATGTTAACGGATATTCACGATAATCCAGAAAAAAAACCTGCTGCTCCTAGTTATAATCCAGTTGTTACAGAAAATATTAATAATGCAACAAAAAAAATGGTTTCCGACAACTTTAATGACCCAACAATAGAAGATAGATTGTTTAAAGATTTAGGAGATAATTTTTCATTTGATCAGTCGATGAGAACATGGTATGCAACACCAAACACACAAGTACCCAACGATCAAAAGAAGTTTGCCGAGTTTTGTTATGGAGGAATGGCTTCTTGTAAAGAGGGCAACGAGATTGCTTGTTCTAGAAATTAATATATATTATTAAAAAAATATATATATTATTATATAATGGCTTCCGTATATGATTATACATTAAATCAAGGAACAAGAATAGGTAATGATATGTGTGACCACAGTCAACAAACAATACAAAATTCATCCGCGTCAACATATATGTTGAATAATTATCGTAGTGCTTGTCCTATGAACAATGCGATTGAGTTTGCCACAAGCAACTTAGATGTTAATTATAAGGGTAGTCAACAGGTAGGAATTGGTGGTTGCAATATTGACAAAAACTCAGAATTATTAATGCCTTCGTTATCTAAACCCAGATGCAGAATTAGTTTAATTCAACGTCCGTTTTCCACCGTTCCTTATCTAGGAAGAGGAAACAGCAACCCTGTTTTAGAATCCCAGATGCAGCAAGGCGAATTAGCTAACAATCGTAAAAGTATTACACAATCATCTGAGTTATCTTACATGAAATACCACAATACACCGATGATTCCATCACTTCAATCAACTATTAATAACCCTGCAAATTTAGTAGAAGGGGCTGCCGATAAGGGTTGGATTCGTGGTGGAGTTCCTTCCCGCGAACTTGCTCGTGACAAGGAATATGCCTAAGGAAATAAATAAATATAAATTAAAGATTTTGTAATTAATTTAAATATTAATTTTTTAAATTAATTATGTATCAAACTAATATAATTTGTAATTACAAACAACATGATAATGACGACCAAGAAGATATGTATCGCATACAATTTTTACAAATATTTGAATTAGATATATGGGACGATAACATTATTAATGAAATTAGCAATGATATGTATAATAAAGTAAAAACCAATCCAGATATTAATACCATTATTAATATTGCCAAAAATTCTGATAAACTAACGAGTATTAAACAATTTATAGGAGATGATGATATTACTATATTTAAGGGTTTATTTCAATATGACTTATTAGATTTAGTTCACCTATGTTTATGTGATTTAGTTAATTCAAATGAAATTAAGACAATTAACAAAAATAATCTTATTAAAAATCTTTAATAATCTATAATAATCTTTAATAATCTTTAATATATATACGTATGGCTTCAACACGCAGTAAAAATACACCTGGAAATTATGAATTAGAACAAAAAGTAAATACGCTATCAAAAAGGTATGATTTGTATCAACATTCACAGCACGGAACTCCCTACAAAACCGCAATGCCTACTCTTGGTTATACACCGAGCTTCATATCACGCGATGCTTTATCTACTAATTCTATTGACATTGAGTCTGCGTTATTTGGTATTAATTCTACTAACTTAGTAGAATCCAAACCAAATACTATTGCTCATCTCAAAAAACTACCCGAAAAGGAATTCTTCACACGCCTACCAATGATTATGCCAGATAATTTAGTAATTGAAAATAACCAAAGACCATTGCGTTCATAATAACATATTTATAAATAAATATATAACCATAATTATATTTATTTATAAATGAAATATAATTATATTTGTCTTGCAGGAGTTATTCCCATAACTGTATTTGGTTATTTGTGGAAATCGAAGATAATGCTTTTTGTGTCATTATTAGGATATATATTTCATGCAAATCCACATAACAAAGTAATTAAATATATAGTTTTATCAGTTAATGTTTCATTATGTGTATGTGCTATGTTTATAGAAAGGAAAACAATAATTCCCGCACTCTTTTCGGGAATATGTTATGTATATAATAATATTATATATCGACCGGTATACATACATGGTATTGTTTATAATTTAAAACATGTTTTTTTAATACAATTTGTGGGAGTTTATGGTTATTACTTACTATATAAGTACGAACCTTGTTTAGAATTATTTTTTATATGTGATAATTAATCTAAATAATTTAAAAATTAGTTATGTTATAAATATTATGAAGTATCCCATTATAATATTTATAAGACACGATAGTTATAGTAATATTGACGCGTTGTTTTCCAATCCAGAAAAATTAGATTTTTCAATTACTATTTCAAATGATGAAAATGATTATAAATTGTTATATGGTAATAAATATCATATACTTTTAACGTATGGTATTGATAAATCCGAATATAATATTATTTTATCACATATCCCACAACGACTTCGAAAAAGATGGTTACACGAAGTTAGTATACCTGATATTAGTTACATAAATGCAATAACAAATAAATGTTATATCGACAATGTAATAGAAAATCGCATTCAAACCAGACCCATTTTTTCTGTATTCACAACGTGTTATAAATCATTTGACAAAATTAACAGAGCCTACAAAAGTCTTTTAAATCAAACATTAAACGATTGGGAGTGGGTTATTATGGACGACACACCGAGAGAAAATGAAAGTCATTTTTATTACTTACGAGAAGTATTAACAGATCATAGAATTCGTTTATATAAACGCTCCGATAATAGTGGTGTAATTGGTAATGTTAAAAACGAAGTAGTATCACTATGTAGAGGTAAGTATTGTTTGGAATTGGACCACGACGACGAAATCACACCAAATTGCTTACAAGATGCTTACGAATGTTTTGTATCACATAATGATGTTGGATTTATTTATATGGATTTCATTAATATGAAAGAGGACGGAACCCCTTTAAAATATGGCAATTTTATTAGTAAAGGATATGCTGGATATTATTCGATGAAATACAATGGTAGATGGCATAACGTATACTTAACACCGAATATAAATAATATTACATTATCCCATTTAGTATGTTGTCCAAATCATCCGCGAATATGGGACCGCCAATTTCTCTTAGACATAGGAAATTATTCAGAAATGTTACCAATATGTGATGATTACGAATTATTGTTAAGAACATGTACTAATACAAATGTTGCCAAAATATGTAAGCTAGGATATATTCAGTATATGAATGATAATGAAAATAATTTTTCATTAATTAGAAGTGCTGAAATAAATCGTATTGGACCGTTTCATATAATGCCCCAATATTATGAAATGTATGACGTTAATACATTAATGGCTTATAAAGGTGCCAAAGAAAATACAAAATATATGAATGAGTGTAGTCAAATATGGAAGCGAAATAAATACGAACATCGTTTTATTAACCATCGTTTCAGCCCAGACTATGATAAGCAAGTATTAATTATTGGTACCGGTCGAATTAAAAATGCGGATGTAAAACAATATATAGATGACCTATTATGTGAAGTATTTTTATTTGATGCCAATAATGATTTGCAAAATTTAATAAATATAGTAGAAGAATTAAATTATGATGAGATTCGATGTTGGAGTTTAGAAGATGGTAATGAAAAGGAAATAATAAACTATTTTAACTTATTGTGTAAATGCTGCGACTATGCAATTATATTAAAATAAAAGATCAGTTATCTCTCAAATAATTCCAATAAGACAATTCTAATGGTATATACTTATGAACTTTATAATTCTTAACACAACATTCTTTTATATAATAATAGTCCGCTTGATATATAGATTCATCCCATTTAATATTTCTAATTAAAGGATAATATAACAAAATCTGTGCTGTATCTATTTTTTTCCAAGAAATAATGTTTCCTTTTAATGTAGTTCCATAAGAACCATCTATATTAGATAATCTTTTTTGGTCAAATGTATATATGTTATTTTTTCTCACAAATTTAAATACATTATATAAATTTGGATGAACAATGTTATCGTCGTCCAAATAATAAATAAAACAATTATGTAGTGCTTTTTTTTCAGCTAATATAGTAAGAGCATAATTGCGTTGTGCATTTCCCCAACTACTTTCACTTGATCTATATAAATATTCTTCAATGTTATTATTATTCATAAATAATTGTGGATTATTCGTTATATGTTTACCATCATATACTATTATCCATTTCACGACTATATTAAAATCGATAGATTCGTATATTTTTTGTAAATTTTCCAGTCGATAACACGGGGTTATCATAACTATTTTATTATTTTCTTTATTATTTTCTTTATTATTTTCTTTATTATTTTCCTCATTGTTGTTTAAAATACTATTTTCATCGTATAATATAGTATTTTTAACGTATATACCTTGTTGGCTATTAAATATAGATGGGCGTTGCAGTTCTATTCCCAGAGATTCTTTATAAAACCCAATGCTATTATATGCAACACAATTCTTGTATTTAATGCAGGCGTTTTTCGCGAGTATATTAGTATAATCATATATCATATCGTTCCCAATAATATCGTATTCAGAGTAATAAATAAATGTATTGAGAGATTGTTCTATTATTTTTTCATAAGTTATACAAGTTTCCATATCTTGTATTACATATTTTTTTTTATCAATGTAATTATTGATTATTTTTTCAATACGAGGGAAAAATTGCATTTCGTTCAATAATTTATGTTTCATTTGTCTAATATTAGGTAACCGTTTTGTATGCCAATCTTCTTTTATAGCCGTAGATATAATATCTAACGACTCTTCGAAATTATTTAAATCAATTTGAACAAATGCTAACGGGTCAACATATTTACATACATCGGGAGCTCCACAATAAAAGACCAATGTTTCACAAAGAATTGGTTCCCATAGTTTTTCTGTTATAAATCCTGGTTCAAAATTGTTTTCACACATAAAATAATACTTATATTGCATTATACCTTTTGATTTATCAATAAAAGGAGAGACACGTCCTTTATAATTTTTAAAATTATGAGAATTATTTTGATTATATATATCGACACTGAAACATAAGTCGTCAGTTTTTGATTCTAGATATTTTAAGAAATCTATTCGTTTTATGTGGCCTGGGTCAAAATACTTACTACTACATATCGATGATATTATCTTTGTCTTTAATGGTGATTCGTGTAATTCGTCATACGTCTGTTCTAGTTGCCAAAATACATTATTATATGTGTTTGTATTACGCCCAATTACAGCCATATACTCGTCTTCGTTTGGTTTTGCCCACACACCCCAATTATTTACACCCCATTTTTTATTTTCACACCACGGTTCCATCTGAAAAACAATTGTTTTTTCTTTGTTAAATTTTATATTCATATCTTGTATTGAATGACAAATACAAATATTTGATATATCACATATAGGTTTATTAATTATAACCAAATAGTCATAGTCATCATCATTAACCAATTTAATATTATTCCATATACAATGTTTTTTACCCATTATACCAAATTGTTCGCAAGCTTCCTTTGAACTACAATAATTTGTCAATAATTTAATGCGTATATATGTATTCACGTTGTCGTTTTTATTGTATTCCCCTAGATTAATAGTAATACTTTTATCAAAATTTTGTATATCTGTATCTATATCTTTATTACCTTCTTTCCAATCTGTAAATGCAATATGTGGTCTACATTCTTTCTTCTGTAATAGTGGTATTTTTTTCATTACGAGATAATCAATACCGTGTTTAATACCAACATTACTGAGATGATGTAATATTCTTTCAACCCCCCTCTTATTTATACTATAACAAAAAAACCCCCCTATAAAATTATCAAGATTCAAATCATATAATTTTAGATCATTATCATTATCATAAACATTTTTATATGTTTCTCTGTTATTGGAAAACATACTATATCCTAATAAGACAGTTTCATTATGTATTAATTCTTGTTCGATATCGATTAATCTATTATACCAGTTTGGTCTAAATTTTATATCATCCTCCATAATTATGTAATAATCGCTATTAACATCTTTTAATAAGTCTTGCCACAATTCGATATGTGATATAGCACAACCGATAGTTCCGGTGTTATTATTAAAATCGTTTCCTTCAAACGTGTGGAGTCTAGGGTCATCTGTTTTTAAATCATTACCGTCAACAGCCTCTTTAAAATCAAAATGAATATCTTTTAATATTTTTTTCATATTAGATTTTCTATCCTTTCGTCTTTTTAAATTAATAACTTTGATAGGAAGAGAATTATTATACTTTTGTATGGTGGTGTTTTTGTATTTTACATCTGTATATAAGCCTTGTATTACGTTGTTTAAATCATATGAATTACTTTCATTAATATTTCCACGGTGTCCTGCTAATTTACCAATATGGATACAGTTAATTTCATCAAAATATGCTGTTTTAAAATTGGAAGAATTGTATTTATTTGCATAATCTAACTCAAAAAAAATATTATCTGTATCAAAATTTCCCAATTCTCTCAAAACATCAACGTTGGTTATTCCTGGTCTAAAACTATAATGTGGCCAATAACCACAAGGAGAATGAGTTTCGTTTTGTATATGTAAAAGCAATCCTTCTTCCAATTTTCTTCCACATTTCCAAAACATATCTTCTATTATTTCCCCATAACCTTTATTATAAAGAATTTGTTTTACACCTATATCCTGATATTTATCTAGGTAATCTATACTTTTTGTTACATAGTTGTTTTCTTTTATAAATTGCCAATCATCTTCCAAATGAATCCAATATTTTGCAGAGGACCCTAACACTATATTACGTATCATATTCATACTACTACGATGTCCCTTATTATCGGGTGTTTTTTCAATAAACTCAATCCAGGAATACATATTTTTTAACTTTTCTAGTTCCTTTATTTCAGTTCCATCGTCTACACAAATAACTTTATGAATAAGTGACAAATCCTTCCATGTATATGTAATTGAATTAATTGTTCTTTTAAATAGTTCGGGTCTTTTACAAGATGTTATTGTTAATATAGTATCATTCCTATTTACATCCGGCGAAACTTTATATTTAATAAGCGGGGTATTTTTAATGTATGTATTATAATGGTTGATATATTTATTCAAAATAATTTTAGTTGTATCATTATTTGTTTCTACCGGAAATTTGTCTATACATTTTTGAAGAAAAGATAACGTATAATTTAAGTAACATTGAATATTGTCATCTTCTGGAATAAAAAACTGACCATTATAAATTATATTATTTATGACAGATATATCTAAATTATCAAAATTGTTATATAATAAAAATAAGGCACTGCGTCCTTTATGATAGTTGTTAAATTTATATGAAATTATAACCATTAACATATATAATTTATATGTGTGAACAGATTCATCAATAAACAATCTGTTATCATGTTGTGTATCAATTGGATTAGATATATCTAATCCATTAACAAATAAATTAGCCGTAGAATATTCTTTATTGTTATAATAATAATTTACTATCCAATATATACCTTCCCATCTATTTGAATCGTATGATAACGATTTTAAATTATATGCTATACATTCTGAAATATTATTTTGTATTTCTTCAATGTTGGCAATCATAATACATGAATAAAATTTTTCTTGAAGCCAACAATTTAATTCAATGGTTTTTTTATACCAATATATTGCCTTTTCATACAGTTTAGAATCTTTATAACTTTGGGCACAATAAAACGCATAACGATTCTTCAACCATTCTTCACTTTCATCATAATACGCTTTTTCTAATATGATAGAATCATTGGTATACTTATCTGGATTATGGTTTCTACTACCTTTTCGACCAGATATAAAATAATACTCTCCTTTTATTAATTCATCGATATAACTATTTTCTTGTGAAATAATAATTTCATGTAATACGCCAAAATATTTCCACCTTTTCCTATTATTAATGATACATACACGATTATAATTATACCCTCCTCCAAATTTTACATTATAACCATCTTTTTTTAAATCTGGAATTTTAAAGTTTCCATGTATTTCATCATCAGCATCAAATAAGAAAACATAATCTGTTTTATTGAAAGCTAATTCTAACGCTTTATTTCTATTATATGAAAAATCCTTCCATTCATGATTATAAATTTCACCTGGTATATTCAAATCATCAAAAAAAGTTTTAATAATTTCAATTGTATTATCTGATGAACCAGTATCACATATAACCCAGTAATCTAATTTAACATATTTTATTATGTTAGTCAATGTTTTTTTAATTATATGAGATTCATTTTTAACAATCATATTAAGACATATAGAAGACATTGTATTATATTTCATTTTATTTCATTATATTCTTTTAATTAATATTATCAAATATATATATATGTCTTTCACACGATTTTATGACGATAATTGTAGAATTGAAAAACAATTACAAGAAATAACAGGAAGTGGTCGTTATATGTTAAACACCCCTGGACCAGGAAATAAACCTTGTTTTATGGAAGATCCATATTTACGCTTACAGCAATGGGGTGCCAACTTAAAAACAAATTCTATTAATTTAGAAAGTGATTTACGTGGCTTAACACGGTCAGCAAATAAAGACTGTTTAAATGGAAATAACTATAAAACCAAGGCCGTTAGGAGTTCAAATATATCGTACCCAGTGTGTGACCCTATTACAGAACAACCGCGTGTAACTCATCCTGCTTGGGAGGTGAGAGATTTAGAACAAGTAAATTGGTCAATACTTCCTCATGATCCACAGGAAAACACATGTATTCCTTTTCAAAATAATTTGAATACACGAATATTAGAAAAAAATAATTATGTTGCAAAGTATCCCACTTTAAAAGATAAAACAGTATTAAAAGAAGGTATTTGTGTAGGAGGAAATCCATTGATATCATATGTTCAGCAAGAAAAAATATAGATTTAGTAAATTAATATTGTAAATTACATTTATATAAATATTATATCATATTGTATATATATAAATGGCAGTAGCAATACCAATAATAGCATTAGGAACTTTATATGTCATATCTAATTATAAAAAGGAAGAAAGAGAAGGTTTTGAAAATGATGAAAATGATAATGATGTTAGTATATTTCCTAACAATAACACCAAACAACATTTCGAAAAGGCTACAAATTATACAAATTTAAATGTTAGTAAATTTCCAAATGTATCAACTACTGTTGAGAACAGTAATGTAAATAAGTATTCTAATCCAAATCAAGTAACAGATAAGTATTTTAAACAAAACGATGCGAGTGTTTATGAGAGTGTTGTTAATACTAATCCACCCGGAAGTGTAGGTAGTGGTGCTCAACAACAATTATCATTAACAGGAGCACCCATTAATACAAATGAATTTAAACATAATAATATGACGCCTTATTTTGGTGGAAGAGTAAAGGGTGCTACAATTGACGGAAATCAAGCTGAAAGCACATTAGATAATATGCAGGGTGGTGGTTCTCAACACAACAGAAAGGTTGAACAAGCACCCCTTTTTAAACCAAGCTCTTCGATACAATTTGCAAATGGTACTCCGAATACAAGTGATTTCATTCAATCACGTATGAATCCAAGTTTACGTCAATCTAATGTCAAACCTTTTGCTTCCGAACAAGTTGCTCCTGGTTTAGGTAAAGGTTTTAATGGAGAAGGTGGTGTTGGTTTTAATTCTGGTATGGAAGCGCGCGATAAATGGTTACCAAAAAATGTAGATGAACTACGCGTGGGTAATAACCCGAAGGTGACATTTGATTTGAATGGTCATCAAGGTCCAGCTAATTCACATATTAAAGAATCTGGTAATGTTAGAACTCAGGGTAAAGTCGAACAGTATAACCCAGACACATATTATACATTAGGCAAAGACAGATGGTTCACAACAACAGGTATTGAGAAGGCACCTACGGCACGCGGTACTGAAATTGTTCCTGATACTAATAGATTAAATACATCAACTGAATATTACGGAACACAAGGTTCACAAGGAGGGGCTGGCGGTAGTTACACTAAGGGTGTTTACAAAGAACCTAATCGCGTTATTCTTAGACCAAACGATGTTACTAATATATCAGCCTCTGGACAAAATAATGGTTCTAAAAATGATTTCGGTGTAAAAGGTTACAAACCATTACCTAATAATCGTTCCACAACAACTCACCAAGAGAACGTCGGTGGTGTTAAAGGAATAATGGGAGCAGTCGTTGCTCCACTATTAGATATAATGCGTCCGTCTCGTAAGGAAAATGTAATCGGTAGTTTAAGACCTACTGGTAATGTTGGTGCGTCAGTTTCCAAAAACCCTGTTTGGAATCCGGCTGACAGAACGAGAACTACAAACCGCGAAATGACCGAAGGTGCTACGGATGGTAAATATTTAAATATAGGTAGACAGGGTGCAGATGGCTACACGGTATCTGATCATCAATCAGTTAATGTTCAAAGAGATACAACGAATAAAGAATACATAGGAAATGTAGGTCCTAGTTCATACAATGGTGAAACAAGTTATGAATCAGCATATAATCAAAGAAACAATGTCAATAAAACTTATGAAAATAGGGCTAATCAGGGAGGAACACAAATATTTAATCAAAATGAAAATATTAGCATTCATAGAAAAGATGCGGATAGAAATAATAATCGTATGTGGGCACCAGGATTAGGAAAAAATACAATACCATCGAAAGAAACATATGGTAAGTTAAACACACAGTCTTACAACAACCCGAAAATGGAACAACAGCGCATTGAACCTGATTTATTAAATGCCTTTAAAGATAACCCATACACTCAAAGTTTAAGTAGTTGGGCCTAAATATTTATTAAATATTTATTAAATATTTATTAAATACTTATTAAATATATACTTTTGTTTAAAAATATATGACATACGTAATTCATAAAAATATAAATGAAAGACTCGATAGTTTTTTGAAAGATGGAAAAATACCAAATTTAATATTTCACGGTCCATCTGGTTCAGGGAAAAAAACAATTGTTAAAAAATTTATTAATAATATTTACAATAACGATAAAACATGTATAAAAGAAAATATCATGCATGTTAATTGTGCACATGGAAAAGGGATTAAATTTGTCAGAGAAGAATTAAAGTTATTTGCAAAAACACATATAAACTTCCAAAACAATATAAATTTTAAATCAGTTATTTTATTAAATGCAGATAAGTTAACTATGGATGCACAATCTGCATTAAGAAGGTGTATAGAATTATTCAGTCGCTCAACCCGTTTCTTCATCATAGTAGAAGATAAATATAAGGTATTAAAACCAATTTTATCTCGATTTTGTGAAATATATGTGGCTCTACCAATTATAAATAATAAAAAGGTTAATCTACATATTAAAAATAAACAATACAAAAATACATATGAAAACACACGTGAACAATGGTTAACTAAATATATGAAAACTGTAAAAATCGAGAATTATGCGGACATTATAGATACTGCTATTTTATTATATCAAAAGGCATATAGTGGATTAGACATAATAAATTACTATGATAATAAATATGATTCACATGATAATGTTAAAAAATATCAGTATCTATTGGCATTTAATAGAGTTAAACTAGAAATAAAAGATGAACCACTTTTAATTATGTTCATATTGAATTTTATTTTTTTACGTTCTGACTATAATTTAGAAAATATAACATTTATGTAAATGGATGACTATTCATTGACCAGTTTATCCGAATCTAAGAACGAATGGTGTTCGCGATTAGTAGATACTTTAACACCTGCAATTGTAGAAGGATTAAAATCGATTTATACAGAATCACTAAAATTATGTATTGAAAGTGATGAAGAGGAAAAATATTTAATGACATTCCAAACATTTCTTAGTAGAATCCCTCAATGGAATGAGAATATTATTCAGACGGAACGTGAACGTATTGAAAAAAGTTCCAATTGTTCTTATTTAGAAGAATTAATAACATGTGTTCATATCATACAACTAAAGGCTTTAACTTGTGTGCGTGTGGGACAGAAACAAAAAAAAATAAATATTGATATACCATCAAAAGATATATTCATACATAAAATTTACATAAATTCTGCACGTAAAATATATACAAATATTTATTTATTTGAAAAAGATATTGAACCACTTCAAATTCAAAAAAACAGTCGCGAGTTAGAATTAATAATTAAAGAATGTATTTTAACCAGTATTAGAGATACTATGCCCATTGATAAAATATTAATGGCATATATCGAAGAAACGAATGAAGATGAGGTTATTATTGAAGAAAAAATAATAAATCAAGAGGTAATCATAGAAGATAACGAAGAAGATAAAGAAGAAGATAAAAAGGAAACGAATATAAATAAGAATCGCGAAGAAAATAAGGTTATTAAATCGGAAGAAACCGTTAAAATGGAAGAAATCCCAAAAACTCCATTGCCGAACTCCGATACACCACAAAACATTGCACAAGAAACAAAAATAACAGAATTGTCTAACATACAACCCGTAACTACAACACAATTACCCGCTACACAGGTAACAGAAACGAAACCTCCTACACCTATAGTTCCACTAGCTCCACTCGAAACGACTAATATGAACAATGAAATTTATGATACAAACGATGATACAGATAACGATAACATTAAATTTTCTAATACTGATACAACCGTAGACAGTGATGGTAAAGAATCATTAATATCTGCTCCCAAAGATATAAAACATTTAGAGGATTTACAGAGAAGAAGAGAGGAAGAAGAAGATGACGACGAAGATGATAAATTACAAATCGGTGACAATATTTCTCTTGAAATCAGCGATATTAATGATTTAAACAAGCAACTTAAATTAGAATCGGCGCCAGTCCTAGGGGATATAGAAATTTTGGAACCTTTATAATTCGTTCAATTAACAAATGAAATATAATTATTTAAATAAATGGAAAATATATTTATGTTTTCATCTGTTATATCTATAATATATCTCGTTTTTAAATATTTAGAAATGAAATTAATAACAAAAGACATAAAACCAATTAAATTAATTATTCGCGATGCTTTAATTGTATTTATTAGTAGTATTAGTGGTTTTTTCGTTTTATCCCAGTTTGAAAATAATGTCAACTTAAAAAGTCAACCAGGTGCATTTGTAGGTGAGGCTAATTTTTAAATATTATTTAATTAATATTATTTAAAAATTTATTATTCAGGCTCTAATATTCAGGCTCTAATATTCAGGCTCTAATATTCAGACTCTAATATTCAGACTCTAATATTCAGGCTCTAATATTCAGGCTCTAATATTCAGACTCTAATTTATCAATATCAATAATTTTATTTTTATATTTTTTAATACTTTTATTGGAAACGATATATTTTGAAAAATGTTTATTTTCAAGAACAACACAAGGTTTATGATTATGAACTGTTCTTGCAATCATTTTATATAATTTAAAGTCTGGATATCTTTCTTCACCCGTATTTTTATACAATACATTTCTCCCTTTGTCATCGTAACACCATTTAATTATAATATTTATTATATCAGATTTAATATTTTTAACATCATCAATAGAGTCAACATAACTATCAAAAAGCGAACATCCTAATCTACATAAATCAAAACTATAGTTAGGCTCTATTATATTCTTTTCACTATTATAGTATGGTTCAAAATTATACTGAGTTGCTGCATCTCCTTTTGGATGATAACTATCACTACATATTAAATATTCACGAAAACTATAAATAGCACGACCGAAATCTATTAGTTTAAATATTTTACCATATGTTTCTATTTTGTAATTCTTATTTTTATATTTATATATTAAATATTTTTTATCCGTCTCTACATACATTATATTGTTTGTATGTAAATCGTTATGTGTAAATTTGAAAACCTTTTGGTAAGTAATGAGCATCATTAATATTTGGACCACAATACAACTTAATTCATTATCTGATATATTATTTTCATTAATAATACTATCTAATGTATTGTTACATCTTTCCAAAGCAATTATTTGAACAGGAAATTCATTAATATTAATATTCATAACTTCATCTGATAATAAAGAACTATTTTCTGATGATTCAGAATCACTAATCTCTGGATTATTGTTATCATTATCAGAATATGACGATGTAGATGAACAAGTATTAACTGAATCTTCACTACTAGTCCTTTCAATATTTCCTTCGTAACACAATTCTACGTCGCTAAAATCATTTGTTACAATGTTATTATTTGAAATATCACGAACCATAAATAGATTATTTATTTCATCTAATTCATGATAATTATTCAATGAGGTATCATTTACATCATCTAATATATTTATTTTTTGCTTATAATTTCTCGTATCTCTATTCAGTAAATGTAAATCAATATTTTCATCTAATTTAAATAAAATATTATGATTTTTATGAAAAAAATCAGAATCATGTAAATATTCTATTTCATCATTCATGTCGTAAATAAAATTATTTTTAATACCTAAAAACGAACCATAATAATTAATTCCATGTATAAAATTATAATTATTTAATAAACGACTACTTAAATATGAAAAAAAACCGTCAACATAAGCTGAATTGTTAGGGTCACGTATTTTTGCATAACCTGTTTTTTTATCATATGTTGGTAATTCCAATATATTGTCACAAATATCATATTTTCCAGTTAGGTACTTCACTGGATCTAATAAAGGGCTGTATTTAAAAAATAAATCTTTTACAATATCGTTGTCTGAATTATCAATAATGGTAGCAGTATATTTATTTTCATTTATCTTGTTGTCTATTGATTTAATACTATTATTGTTTAAATTAATAGAATTATAATTGGTATCGTTTAGTGAAAAAAACTTATCATAAATAGGAATATAATTTTGCAATTTAGAAACATTAGTTAAATCGCTATTTTCTAAATTCCTAAATAAATTATTATTGTCGTTTTTTTTATATGTGAATTCCATTATTTGAATACAATATTAAAATACAGTATATTTAAACTTATTATATAGGTTAAATTAATAATTATATTTTCTATTTACCCTTTAAATGACACTTGAATTAAAAAAGTTTGATATGTCACAAATTAGTTTCAGACCAGATGAAAATAAAGGACCCGTTGTGGTTTTAATTGGTCGTCGTGATACAGGTAAATCATATTTAGTTAGAGACTTATTATATTATCACCAAGACATTCCTATTGGAACTGTTATATCGGGAACTGAAGCCGGTAATGGATTTTATGGAGGTCATGTACCAAAATTATTTATTCACGACGAATATAATACTGCAATTATTGAGAATATATTAAAACGTCAGAAAACAGTATTAAAACAGGTTAAAAAAGAATTACTATCGTACAATAAATCTACTATCGACCCACGTGCATTTGTTATTTTAGATGATTGTTTATTCGATAACAGCTGGACAAAAGACAAAATGATGCGTCTTCTTTTTATGAATGGTCGCCATTGGAAAATTATGCTTGTAATTACTATGCAATATCCATTGGGTATACCACCCAATTTGCGAACAAATATAGATTATGTATTTATATTGCGCGAACCATATATCTCAAATAGAAAAAGAATATGGGAAAATTATGCTGGTATGTTTCCTACTTTTGAAAGTTTCTCGCAAGTAATGGATCAATGTACAGAAAATTTCGAATGTTTAGTAATAGATAATAATTCCAAATCAAATAAATTACACGACCAAATATTCTGGTATAAAGCAGAACCACGTGGTGAATTTAAACTTGGTTCAAAAGAATTTTGGGAAATATCAAAGGATCTAGATTCTGATGAGGAAGAGGATGTATATAATCCAAACACGCCAAAGAAAGGAATGACGCGCATTAATGTCCGGAAGAACAAATGGTAAATTTTAATTTAGGTTCAACGCATTTATTTTCTTTAATAAAACATTCTTTATCTAGGCTGAAATTAAAACTACAATCATGACTTTCAGGCATGCGATGTAAAAGACAATAAGTATTATTACAACGACATTTCCCCATTACTTGTTCTGTTAATTTAATTTTTTTATTACAATCCTTATCTGCGCAGGTAAGTTTGTTCGATATTTTTTTAACCATATTAACTTAAATATATATGATATATAATATATTTAAGTTTCAATTTTATAATGAATCTATTTCACAATTAATCTATTTCATAATTAACTCATCATTGTCGTCCTTTTTATCTGGTGTGTCGTCCTTTTTATCTGTTGTGTCGTCCTTTTTATTAATTGTTAATTCGCTTAATCCATGATCGGTATTTTTATCAGTAACGATATTGTCGCCTTCAAATAATTCACTACGAACGTCAGCAATAGTTACATTTTCTGTGGTTGTTTCTAAGCCATTACTATTAATAGACATTAATTCTCCTTGTTCGTTGATATTTTGTGTTAATACATTACCGCTTGCTAAAGCCTTTTCCTTATTATCTTCAATTGCTTGCTTCTTACTGTCTTTAACTCGCGTATCGAACGCATTTTTAGCATTTTTCTCATTCTTCTGTTTTTCATTCATTAATTGATTCAATTCATCTTCTAAATATTCAACTCGACCAGTTTTATATGCTTCAGGGTGGAAGGGAATCCACATTCCTACTGGACCAACATATACATCATGATTTGGGTCTATTTCTCTTAACATTTTACACCTCAGCTCTGCCTCTTGTTGTGAAGGAAAACAACCTCTAATTTTTAAACCACGTACATTTGTTTTAAAGCTATTTTTTTCATTAAAACTTTTATCTAATTCTGATTCATTGTTATCAATGTATGTCTTGTATTCGTCATCTAATGTGGTATTAAATAATTTGCCTTTCTGGTCTTTAACAAAATCCTCCATATCTTTTGTTAATTCATCAAATTCTATCGTATCGTATTTAAAAGCTAAGAAGCTTAAAAATTGAGTATATTTCTCAAGTGATTTTGACATTTCCCACTGTTTTAAAAATTCATTAAAGAAAAATAAATTTTTGTCCTTTAATATTTTTTCAGGTGATAAAAATGACACACATGCAAATTTTTGACCAGCAATAGGTTTATCCTCGTCCAATAAATCTACGTATTTGGCATTTTCAGTACCGTCTAAATTTAATTTAGCAACTACTCCTTCCGGTGATTCCATATTATTATTATAATTTTATACTTTTAAGTTTAATAAGAATAATATATATTTTTTTCTAATTATTATTTATAATATGGATTTGCTACACGGATTTAATTTAGGTGAATTGGTAAAAAGAGCTATCAAATATTTAGTTGAAGGTATTATGGTTGCTATTGCGGCGTTCTTAGTTCCTGACAAAAAACGCACACTTAACCTCGATGAAGTTGCATTAATTGCATTATGTGCTGCTGCGACATTCAGCATTCTTGACACATATGTACCGGCTATTGGTGTAAGTGCTAGATCGGGTGCCGGATTCGGTATTGGTGCCAACCTCGTTGGTTTCCCTCGTTAAGTAATATAATATTTACATTTATTTAGTAGTAATTATTATATATTTGATAGTATATATTATATAGTGGGTATAAATTCCCAGTCTAATTCATTGCAAATTTGTTTCCATATATCATCTTGTTCAATGCGTTTTTCACGGTCTTTTAGCATAGGAAAATAGCTTAAAAATTGTATTTGGTCTAACAATTCGCATAATTTATAAATTGTATAATAATAATTTAAAAAATTTACCCTATCGTCCGGACAATATTTAGCATATGGTGCTTGAATATCCATAAAAAGATTACACAATGTTTCCTCTAATTCAGGAGTCATTATTGGTGGTTTTATACCTAATTTGTCTTTAATAAATGGAATATGTTCATAATATTTATTGTAACCTAGTTTTTTCAATATATCTTTAGCCTTTTTATTTGTAATTTGTATTAATGTTATTCTCTCTTTTTTAATTTGTAATTTAATATTTTCAAGGACCTCTTCGGGTATTTGGGTTGTTTCTTTTGCTTGAAATTGCGCCAATATCTCTCTGAAATGATTAATTCTTTTATAAGCATAAAAACAAAGTTCTTTAGGAGGTTCTTTGTATGATGACTTTTCATTGTCAACTAAATATCTAACATGTATATGACAATTATTACATAATAATATACCTTCGTGGTCAACTGGTATTAATTCGCCTTTATTACATTGATTACATTTGTTTGATATATGTATATAATTATCTACATTTATAAAAGAGTCATCTATATTTATCAAATATTTGTTTACATAATTATTATTTTTTGTTTCCTTTTTAGAATTATCGTCCTTATTAATATTAAAAAAATTATCTACACAAGTTAGTTTATTATTACCTTCTGATAAATTTTTCTTATCTTCAAAATAATCAAAAATTATATTAGAATTTGTTAAATAATAATCCTTTTCTTTTTGTTTGGTATTTTTAATTTCTTTATTTATTTGTTTGATTTCTTCCTTTAAGTCTAATATTTCCTCAACCGACAAAGATTCTTCCTTTACTCCTATGTTGAATTTTTTTTTTAATATGTCTCTTTTTTTAATTAACAAAGGAATCTTATTATTATTATTATTATTAAATTCATTTATAAAGTCATTATGTTTATTATCTAATGTAGTTGTTTTAGCAGTATTAATAAGAAATTTCTTTGTATTCTTATATTTAAATGTCACCATGTGTAATATATTAATATTAATTAAATTATTTAAATAATATTAACATCATAATCATTATTTTCGTGTATATTAATTTATGTTTTTCTATGTATGTTTTATGGAATCCCAAGATATATTAATTAATACGAATAATGAGCTTGAAATAGATACTATTAAACTACAAAAAATGGCATTTATTTATAACGCCGTTGAATCTGGTTGGAAAATAAGTAAGCAAAACGATTCGTATATTTTTTCTAAAAAACACGAAGGAAGGAAAGAAATTTTTTTAGATAATTATTTAAAAAAGTTTTTAGAATCTAATTTTGATATAAATAAATTAAAATAAATTAAATGATTTTTAAAAAATTATTTTCTTTAGCATATATATAAAATGGGAGGTGGATTAATGCAACTCGTCGCTTACGGTGCCCAAGATGTTTATCTTACCGGCAACCCGCAAATTACTTTCTGGAAGGTGACCTACCGTCGCCACACCAACTTCGCCATGGAGTCTATCGAGCAGACTTTCAATGGCCAGGCTGATTTCGGTCGCCGTGTAACCTGCACCATTAGCCGTAATGGTGACCTTGCTTACCGCACTTACCTTCAGGTCACTCTTCCCCAGATTGGCCAGGAACTTGGAAATACTTCGGGGTCCACTGATGTCTACGCTCGCTGGTTAGATTTCCCGGGTGAGCAGCTTATCCAATCGGTTGAGGTCGAGATTGGTGGCCAGCGCATCGACCGCCAATACGGTGACTGGATGCACATCTGGAACCAGCTCACTCTTTCCAAGGAGCAAGAGGCTGGCTACAACAAGATGGTTGGTAACACCACCCAGCTTACCTACTTAACTGATAAGGACTTCGCTGAGGTTGACGGTCCGTGCGATTCGTCCGCCCCGAAGCAGGTATGCGCCCCCCGTTCTGCTCTTCCGGAGACCACTCTTTACGTTCCGCTCCAATTCTGGTACTGCCGCAACCCGGGTCTTGCTCTTCCGCTTATTGCCCTTCAATACCACGAGGTTAAGATTAACATCGACCTCCGCCCGATTGACGAGTGCCTCTGGGCTGTTAATGAGCTTGACGGCACCAGCTCTTCCCCTAAGGTTACTGCCGCCTACAACCAGTCGCTCGTAGCTGCTTCGCTCTACGTTGACTACGTCTTCCTTGACACCGATGAGCGCCGCCGTATGGCCCAAAACCCGCACGAGTACCTCATTGAGCAGCTTCAATTCACTGGCGATGAGTCGGTCGGTTCCACCTCGAACAAGATTAAGCTTAACTTCAACCACCCGTGTAAGGAGCTTGTCTGGGTTGTCCAACCTGATGCCAACGTCGACTACTGCTCATCGCTTGAGAACAACTCGCACCTTTTCAAGACACTTGGTGCTCAACCCTTCAACTACACCGATGCCATCGATGCTCTCCCGAACTCGATTATGGCGTTCGGTGGTGATAATGCTGTTAGCAAGACCACTAACTCGTTCATTAATGCTTCGGGTCTCTTCGCCGATGTTGGTGCCGTTGATGTTACTACCGATGGCGCCATCTTCTACAGTGGCACCGGAGCTCTCCAACCGGAGGGCTCGGAGGGTACCCTTGGTGCTGCTGGCTCATCCGTTTCGGATGCGGGCACCTTCGTCCTCGCCGAGACCGCCCTCAACATGCACTGCTGGGGTGAGAATCCGGTCGTCACCGCTAAGCTCCAGCTTAACGGACAAGACCGCTTCTCGGAGCGTGAGGGTACCTACTTCGACCTTGTCCAACCGTTCCAATCGCACACCCGCTCGCCGGACACTGGTGTCAACGTTTACTCGTTCGCCCTTCGCCCGGAGGAGCACCAGCCGTCGGGCTCGTGCAATTTCTCGCGCATTGACAATGCGACCCTTCAGCTTGTCCTCTCGAACGCCACCGTTTCGGGCACCCACACTGCCAAGGTCCGTGTCTACGCCACCAACTACAATGTCCTCCGTGTCATGTCGGGTATGGGTGGTCTTGCCTACTCGAACTAGATCTATTATCTAGTTTTAACTTAAAAAAATTATATCTAATAACTATCATATTATTAACTAATAACAATATGATAACAAACAGCAAATATTATAACATATATTCATTGCTTATTAATTAATTAATAATTACAATATAAAAATATTTATTCATATGAATATATAATATGCAAATTTTTATTAAAACATTGACAGGCAAAACTATCACATTAGACGTTGAGCCATCCGATACCATTGAAAATATTAAACAAAAAGTTCAAGATAAAGAAGGAATTCCTCCAGACCAACAACGCCTTATTTTCGCCGGAAAGCAGCTAGAAGACGGACGAACCCTGAGCGATTACAATATCCAGAAGGAATCAACTCTTCACCTAGTTCTTAGATTGAGGTAAAAAATAAAAATAAATATGAAAAAACAAAAAGGGAATTAAAAACAATGTTATTTATATTATTTTTAAAAATTTGTAAATTATTTTTGTATTTCATAATAATTAAAATACTTATCAGTTGTCCATTGTTTATAATTTTTTCACTAATATAATTATTAGTAAAAAAACAAATTATTAGTAAAAAACAAATTATTAGTAAAAAACAAATTAATAGTAAAAAACAAATTAATAGTATTTAATATTATGTATATATACGTTATCTTCTAAATTTGATATAATTTTACGGTTATTAATATTATAGATGTGGTCATAGTTACTATTAACAGCTGGTAAAATTTTTTCATTTATTTTATTAGGGTTTATATTTGTTGAACTGTAACTCCTAAGATATGGTGTAATATACACAGATCCTTGTTTTGAATTTGACAATACTATATCATTAGTTTCTTCATACTGTATAAAATCATCCATATATTGTCTTTTGGTATCTTCATACATCAAATAAGACATAGTGGAAATACTTGTAAGTGAAACACCTGATAATAAGAGCTTTCCATATGTATTACTGTTCATATATATATCTGATATATAATTGTTTATATATTTGTAAATATATATTATATCCCACTACTATTAGCGAGTAATATTAGTCACTATTATTAAAAAGCTTTGCCATATTCATTACCTCCTTTTTATTTTTTTCTTCGTTGAATAATTTATAAATTAATTCATCATCTCTAAATCGTATAGTATACTCTTGTTGAATACCATTTCTGCCTATTCTTCCCATAGATTGTATGCATTTTTCTTGTGTCATATTTCCCATATCTTTACTTATATATCCGTGTACAAATTGGTAATTTGTACCATAAATATAATCCGATGATGCAATTATCAAATACAATTTTTGTTCTTGTGCTAATTGTTTCATAATCTCAATATAACTAATACTTTTGTGTGTAGTAAAAACACCAATACCCATCATTAACAAAATCTTCCATATATTTTCAATATCGTCTATCAACATAATTTTCTCTATTACATCTTCATTTATATCGCAAGTATATGGAATTTGTTGTTCATTACTTCCATGTATATATAAATGTTCATTGCTATTTGGAATATAAATAGGATTTAGCTGAACTGTTTCTATACATTTTTCTAACTCTTTTATATCATTTAATAGGCGCTTCATTTCTGGTGCTACTCTACCTTCTGACATTTTTTTCTCTTTGTTTTCATCTTTTTTTGTCCCATCTTCATACAATTTCTGTAATCCATTTATCTTTTCCTTAATCGTGTTGTTATAATTTATAATTTTGAATATGTTATTCGTTATTTCACTTGGAATATTTGCCTCTTGAAGACAAAATCGAGCAATTTTATCTACGTTTTCTGCCAAAAATATAGTTGGACCACCTGTTAAAGTTTTTGCGTCACTTGTTACAATATGAATATTGGATTTATGATATAATTTCTTATCTTTTTGAATGCCATTGTAAATACTTTCCCAATATTCTGGTTTCAGATTACCCAACACTTTAAGGTAATACAATTTGATATTTGACATTGTAACTGTATTGATAGTTTCAAAATTGTTTTCTATTGAATATAAGTCGCTTTTATAATATTTGTTTTTATTTATGTGCAATATGAATTTAATACATTCGTCCAAATCAATATAGCGAAGTAATGTTTTATATTTATCACAATGTTTACTCATTGTAATAATATCTTCATAATTTTCACTCATATAATGAGGCATAACAACATAACCATTCTTATTGATTAATGGTATGCTTTTATTGCAATCATAACTCACGATAGTATATATTTCAGACTCTTCAAATTTACATTTAAAATCACATATGGTTTCTTGCATATCTTCATATTGTGGTAATGTGGCCGACGACAACACAACATTTGGTATAAGATTTTGCTGCCAATTTTTTTGGATAATACTATGAAATTCATGCTCATCATAATCTAATGTAATAGTTGGTTCATCCCAATATAAAATTATATTTTCTTTCTTGTTAAATGCCAACATATAATACATAGCTGGTAAGTAAGACTTAATATCGCTAATGATAATTTCAACTTTATCACCAACCGTATTATCAACGCGTCCAATTCCTCCCGACCTTTTATTAACACTATAATCCTTTGCGGCATAGTAATGTAATCTAATATCTTCGGCGTCGTTACACCCAAATGCAAATGCCACTTTCTTTTGCATCGATATTGCATATTTAGCCAACGATAGACCAACATGACGTGCGGCACATAAGAATATAACCCTATGTTTTTCCGATAACCCAAGTGGTGACATAGTTTTTCCGGTTCCGGTGGGTGCTATATACTGAATTAATTTTGGATTTTGATGCTTACAATATGAAAATAACTCTTTTTGATGATTGTATAACTTATTATCGCAATATTTAAAAATAAACTGATTTTTTTCTATAATTTCAACCCCCATTTCTATTACTTCCACCAGATTTACACTAGCTTCGAGAATATTTAATATGTTTTGCACTTCCTTTTTAAAAACACAATTAAACAAAAGAATATTGTATGTAATAAACCTAGATATAGTATAATAATAATATAACCATTTTTTGTCGTTTTTATTTTTATATTTAAACATTTTATTAATTAAATCCATAACAATAAACTCGACTATTTCATTTTTGTTCTGATTCAATAATTTATCAGTGTTCTTGAATCTAATTTGGTCAGCCTTTTTAATATTCGCATTATTGGTGACATTTTTAACCATTTTTGTTTCATTAAATTTATTGTAAATTGTTAATAAATCATCTTGTAAATATTTATTATATATATATTTATCCAGATTTTCAGAATACGACACCTTCAAATAAGCCATTAGTGATAATGATTTATTAACACTAATATTAACATTGTTAAATCCATTAGTTATAAGATTACATACATACTTTTCTTGTATACTAATCGGTTTTTCAATACTATTCCATTCTGTTTTAGTTAATTTATTCTGATTAAAGTCCATTATGTTAATATAATGTATATTATAATACATTAAATCAATTTTAAATTGATTTAATTATATACTATCCAATATATACAGTAAATGGCTTCTATCTTAAACAATGCTTCGAAAATATATTCTATTGAAGGAAATATTGGTTCGGGTAAATCAACTATTATTAAAATATTGAAAGAACACTTTAAAAATAATGACAATATAATATTTTTACTTGAACCGGTTGACGAATGGAATACGATTTGTGATAATAATGATAAAACAATTATTGAAAAATATTATGAAAATAAAAAAAAATACGCATTTTCATTTCAGATGATGGCGTATATATCACGACTTTCACAACTCAAAGAAGCACTAAAAATGGGTTATGAATATATTATAACAGAGAGAAGTCTAGCAACCGATAAAAATGTTTTTGCAAAAATGTTATATGATGATGATGAAATCGATGAAATAAATTACCAAATTTACAATAAATGGTTTGATGAATTTATAAAAGAGATTCCACCAGTTAATTATATATATATTAGAACCGATACAGTTATTGCAGAAGCTCGTATTGTAGAGAGAGCAAGAAAAGGTGAAAATAAAATTGCTTTTGAATATTTACAAAAATGCAGCAATTATCATGAAAACTGGTTCAATTCGATTACTAATTATTTAAAAATAAACGGCAATATTAATATAAAAAATGACCCATCTTACATAAATGAAATTATTAGGCTATTTGTTGACTATACACAATTCACCAATATTCCCTACTATATTTTGATGTTTGACGGTGGTAGCAGAGGTAATCCCGGACCAGCAGGTTGTGGATATGTTATATATGACCACGATAATAATATAGTATGCGAAGATTCCAGATATTTAGGTGTTCAAACTAATAACTATGCTGAGTATATGGGACTAGTCGAAGGTCTTAAAAAAGCAATAGAATTGAATATTCAAGATCTAATAATCAAGGGTGATTCTTTATTAGTTATTAAACAATTAAATGGTAGTTACAATGTAAAATCAGAAAATCTAAAACCATTATATGAAAATGCACATTCATTAACAAAAAACATTAAAAGAATTCAATATATTCATATCAATAGAGAGATGAATGTCGCCGCCGATAAATTAGCTAATATTGCAATGGACAATAAATAAATTTAATTATTTTATTATTTAATTATTTTATTATTTTATTATTTAATTATTTAATTATTTAATTATTTTGTTATTCTATTAATTTTCAAGTAATTTTATATTTATTTTTTTATTACCTTTGTAAGCAAGGTGATCATTAATCTTAGATGTTGTTGGAAACAAATCATCTCCATAAATATCTTGTAGTAACAACCATTCGAATAAACCTCCAATATATATATATATGTTGACGAATCCTAACCCTAATAATTGTTTATATTTATCATAAATATTATTATCACTAGAATTCTCTCCGTATATTATTATTGTTACATCATAATTTCCCTCAGATATTAATTTATTAATGACAACTACTTCGTCGTCAATTGACAATGTGTTTTTAATCAAACACCTTTGTTTGTCTTTTTTTAATGTATTTATCATTATTTTATTTTTACTAACACTTTCTTGTATATCCTCAAAATTAATACTGTTAATTTTTAAAGAATTTCCCATTTATATTAAAAATAAAATACAACATTTAAATAATAATATATTTAATCAAATTTTATTAATCAAATTTTATTGTTACTTCTACCTTTTCCTCTTTTATTGTCTTCGATGCAGAAATTGATAATTCTTCGCGCTTTTTTCTTGTCTTTGAATTATTATTAGTAACATTTATTTTTCTCTTAGATGTACTATTACGATTATTCATATCCTTTTCAATTTCACCATAATTATTTTTAATATAATCTATTATTTCATTTTCCATTGCCCATTTAAAAAAATTCAATTGTCCTATTGTTGTTTGAATTAACTGATTATTATGATAAGGAATATTTACACGTTCCCATCTACAAAATGGGTCGAATCTTTTCTTTGAATAAGCCTTTAATTTTAACTTATAATCATTGTATACCTTAAATCTACCACCTCCTTTTTTTAATTCATAAACAGTAAATTGTTGTTTTGCATAATTAGTTACAAACCAATCTACAATGCGTAATGAAATAGGTGAGTGACCGTTTATTATACTAAGCATAACGTCTAAATTATCTCCTTTATTATAAAATTCCATTAAATTGTTAAGTAATAAACTATTCTGTGTTGTATATGATGTCATTTATTAAAGTATTAAAATAATCATTTTAAATACTTATTTTTAATACTTATTTTAATAATGAAATATTCATTTGAAATATTCATTTTATATACTTCAATAATTTGAATTTTGAGGTGTTAGAAATTCTTGTTGAGTACTAATTACGTCAATGTAATTATTATTCTTTAGAAAAGGATTATCACACACTTGTTTTATCATTTCTCTCGCATTAAGTTTATCATTTGCCAATTCACGTTTTGTAATGCCGTCGCTTTTTTCTGTTGATATATTCTTTTCGTTATTACTATTATCTTTTAAGTAAAAATCTTTATCATTTTTATATGACTTATCTGGTTTTGTTCCATCAGTCCACGCGAATTCATTCATTTACATATAGTAATACAAATTTATTTTAAATTATACTAATAGATATAATGAATTATAATTTTTTACATAATAAAAACATACAACTATCGATTATAGGACTTTTATTCATTGTATGGGTTTTTTTCCTAGGAAAAAAATGTCCCTGTGGATATAAAAATATTTCCAATCGTAAAGGATGTTATCGTTTGGAAGTATTTGGTGTTCAAACTAACCATTTATACTTTTTTGCTTTTTTTGGGTTATTTTTTAGTGATTATTTTTATATCATACAAAGTGCTGGTATAGTATGGGAGTTATTTGAAATGTATTTAGATAAGAATGAAAAAATTGCTTTTTCAATAGGCGGATGCTTAGCTAAACAAGATTATAAATTATCAAATAAATGGTATTATAATTATTTAATTACAGAAGGTAAAGAAAAATATCTTAATCCCATTGATCGTTTATTCGGTATTAAAAATTCTAAAAAACACGGATGGCATGGGTCTATTGCAGAAATATTTGTTAATTTAATTGGTTTTGGTATTGGTTCATATCTTCATAAACACTTTAATATGTATGAATATAGTTCGAGTATATTTATTTTTATAATAATTCTTTTAGAATTATTTTTTTAGAATTATTTTTAAGTGATTTAAAATGTATTTATTCATTTTTCCTAATGAATAGTAATTTATCAATAAAACGAACCTTTTATATTTCTTGCGATACATTTGGCGGATTCAAAAGAACAATCGAAATAAATGATTGTAATCACATACAAGATATAATCAATCGAATGATTTGTTTGTTGGAACAATACTTAAGTAGAGAGGATTTATATAAATTAAAGGAAAAATTACAATCAATAAAACGCCTATTCCATATTCACGATTATGATTTTGGACATATGTTATTAAATGATGAAATATACTACATATGTAACCATGGATGTGGAAAAAATTGAATTAATATAAATATATTTATGACATTACAGAATGATGGTCGGGAAAATATATATTGCGTCTATGAATATGCGTGGGAAATGGGCGGACCCAATATGTGATAATTATATTAAAATAAATGTTACTAGTGCCCAGGTAAAAAAAAGTAAAAATAGAATTCATTTTAGTCCTATGACTGAGATTCAAGATGGATATAATGGATATTGGAATTTTGAAAGTTATTGGCAATCTGGGAAAGTGTTTGAAAATATTCCTATCGAAACTACAAAAAAATGGTGGAGAGAATTAAAAGAACCTAAACGAAGATATCCGAAATCAAAAGGAAAAAAAGTGTTGTATGCATTATTTGATGATAACGACGAAAAAATGGATTATGTAACATCGCGAAAAAAAGTATATGTTCCACAATATTATGATTTGATAAAAGATAAAGATATTATTGAAGAATATAAACAAATATTAATGAAAGGAAAAAATATTATTATTTATGATTTTGATGGACCAAGAGATATTAATGGTGATGTATTATGTGTTGAGTTGACAAACGATTTATTGGTTGAAAAAATAAACGATACTAGACACCCTTTTGGACATGGATATATAGTTGCGGGTTGTATTAATACTATACATCCAAGTAATTATATTAACTAATACTATTAACCGAGTTTACTTATCTTTAATTGTTTTGTAAAAACAAAATCCTTCGAATTTTTAACGCGCCGTTGTAAATTACATTTCAAACAAGATATAACTGTGTTAATATCACTATGACATTTATCGTTATCTATACGATCAAGCGTCCATTGTTGTTCATCTCTTACAGTTTTATATAAAATTTTAACATTTTTACAACAATAGTAACATTTTAATTTACAAGAAACTAATTTTTCTATAATATTATCTGCATTTATTAATAGTGATTCGTTGTATATTTCTTTTTTAACATCTTGGGTTTTATATCCAATGATTTTTCTACTAATTTCACATTTGATATGTTTACTATAATTGTCGCCAACATGCATATAATATCTATTAATAGACACTAATTGTTCTTTTAGTGAAGGTTCTTCATAATTAGCTACATTTCTCTCCTGTTGTTTTTTATTTCCTTCCAGTGATTCTATATTATGTTTGCCATTAATAATAATTTTTTTCATAATATTATTAAGATACAATATTAAAAGAGGTTAAACTTAATTTTTTATATTATATAATGAATAATAATAATAACTGTCAAGAGTTAAACGATATCAGATATAAAACTATGTTTATTACTGGTGGTGGTATTAACAATAACAATATTATGGAAACAGGAAATGAAAAAAACATAAGTTTAATATTGGATAATGAATTGTTAAAAAATAAATCAGAACCGTGGAGCAAATTAAATAAAACTGCTAAAATTTTAAAAATCAAAGACTACATTAACATATGTGTTAATAATAATAAATTAAATACAGAAGAAAAAAATAATCTTGAGGAATATTTATTAAACTCTCTTGACAGAAAAAGACTGACAAATTTAAAAGATGTTCAATATGACAAAGATACAGGAGTTATTAAGAGTATACCAATGTTACAATTTAATACTACTACGCGTAAATTTAGTCTTAAAAGAAATGAAAAACGGACATCAACTGTAAAACATTTGACACAAACAACCAAAAGTAAAAAAGGTATTAAAACAAATAAGAAAGAAATCAAGAAGGATAAAAAAAAAGACAACGATAAGAGCAAATAGATTAATTTTTTACTATTCCTAAAAAATTAATATGAAAAATTGAATAATATTAAAGATACTATAAGAATTAATAGAACATACATGGATAATAATGAAAGGGATTTTCTTGATTTAATTGAAAGTTGTCTTCATTTAATTCATGATATAATATTGAACGACCCTATGATATTTTCCAACCCAGATATTAAAAATATTATAGTTAATAATATTACTGATTTAATATCATTACAAATAGAAAACATAGAAAATATAGAAAATATAGAAAACATAGAAAATATAGAAAATATAGAAAATATAGAAAATATAGAAAATATAGAAATTTATAATATAAATTATATCATAAAATTGTCTATGAATTATTATTTCTCTTATTTTTATCCATGCAGATCTTATCCAAACACAAGGATTTTGAAAAAACCAAATAATAATATCATTAAAAACAAAATAGATTACTTGCAAAATATTCCCCAACCAGAACAGCGAACAAATGAATGGTATCTATTCAGGTATAATTTATTGACAGCAAGTAATATTTGGAAAGCTTATGGTAGTGAAAGTTCAAGAAACCAATTAATATATGAAAAATGTAAACCAATTAATTTAGATAAATACAACAGAGTTAATATGGATTCTTCAATGCATTGGGGTCAAAAATACGAAGATATTTCAATCGAATGGTATGAAAAGCAATACAAAACAACCGTTACAGATTTTGGATGTATACCACATTCTGAATTATCATATATAGGCGCTTCGCCCGATGGAATAAATACTAATCCTCAATCGGATAGATATGGTAGAATGTTAGAAGTCAAAAATATCGTTAATCGTGAAATAAACGGTATTCCGAAAATGGATTATTGGATACAAATGCAAATTCAAATGGAAGTATGTAATTTAAATGAATGCGATTTCTTAGAAACACGATTTATAGAATACGATAGTTATAATTCATTTATAAATGATGGTGATTTTAATACAAGTGAAACAAATAATACAAAGGGAATTGTAATTTGTTTTATTAAAGACGAGAAACCGCTATATGTTTACGCTCCTTTATATATTCAAAAGGAAGAATATGAAAAATGGGAGGAAACTGTATTAGAAGAAAATAAACATTTAGTATGGCTTAAAAATATATATTGGAAATTAGATGAAATTAGCTGTGTATTAGTATTACGCAATAAATTTTGGTTTAATTCAACAAAACACACACTGTCTGATATATGGAATAATATAATTTATGATAGACAACATGGATATGAACATAGAGCTCCGAAGAAAAGGAAAAAACCCCCTATTAATAATGAAGTGAAATGTAATATTCATGTAGAAAACAAAGTAGAAGAGGGAGTGGATAATGTCGTAGAACACAAAGTAGAAGATATAGTCGAGAATATTGTGGGGAATGTAATTATTGATACACCTACGATTAGCACTGAAAATAGTGTTAAAAATATCAAAAACGACACACCAAAGACAAAAAACTCAGTAATAGTTATAGATATTTAATACTTTTATAAATATTAAGAACTACTATTTAAAATTTACTCATAGATATATCTATATATGTCGGAAGAAGAAATGAGGGTGCAAAAAAGAAATGGTGAGTTCGAAGATATTTCCTTTGATAAAATCTTAAATCGTGTTAAGAACTTAGGTAATAAAATGGAACCACAGTTAAAACTAAATTATAGTCCATTTGTTATGGATGTAATTGAACAATTGTATCCTGATATATCTACTACTAAAATCGATGAACTTACAGCGGAACAATGCGCTTCATTGTGTACCAAACATCCCGATTATGGATTACTAGCCAGTAGAATTATTATATCAAATAACCACAAAAACACTATTGTTTCATTTAGCGAGACTATGGAGAAACTATATAATTTTAAGGATGTTCACAATAATAATATTCCTATTATTGATACAAAAATTTGGAATATTATTGAAAATAATAAAGTTTTTTTTGATTCCATTGTGGATTATGGTAGAGATTTTGAAATTGACTACTTTGGATTTAAAACGCTCGAACGAGCATATCTAATGAGGGTTAATAAAGTTGTAGTTGAACGTCCACAACATATGTGGTTACGTGTCGCAATTGGTATTCATTTTGATGATTTGGATTCAGTTAAAGAAACATATGATTTAATGTCTCAAAAATATTTTACACACGCTACCCCTACGCTGTATAATGCGGGAACCCCGCGCCCCCAGTTAAGCTCTTGTTATTTACTATCTATGGAAAACGACAGTATTGATGGTATATATAATACATTAAAGGATTGTGCCAGTATATCCAAGTGGGCCGGTGGTATCGGTCTTCATATTCATAATGTACGAGCAACAGGCAGTCATATTAGAGGAACAAATGGAACCTCAAATGGAATTGTTCCAATGTTACAGGTTTTTAACAAGACCGCGCGATATGTTGATCAGGGTGGTGGTAAAAGAAATGGTTCATTTGCAATTTATCTAGAACCTTGGCATGGAGATATTGAGTGTTTTTTGGATTTGAAGAAAAATCACGGAGATGAAGAATTGCGTGCTCGCGATTTATTTTATGCACTATGGATTCCGTCGTTATTCATGGAAAGGGTTGAGAAAGATATGGAATGGTCATTATTTTGCCCAGACAAGTGTCCTGGACTAGCTGATTGTTACGGAAGTAATTTTAACGAGTTGTATACAAAATATGAATCCGAAAACAAAATGATTAAAAAAATTAAAGCACGTGATTTGTGGTATAAAATTTTGGATTCACAAATGGAAACAGGAACGCCTTATTTGCTCTATAAAGATGCAGCCAATGAAAAAAGTAATCAGAAAAATCTAGGTGTTATTAAGTCTAGTAACTTGTGTACCGAGATTATTGAATATAGTAACGATACAGAAACAGCAGTATGTAATTTAGCCAGTATTGGGTTAAGTAAATTTGTGAACGATGATAAAAGTTTTAATCATAAAAAATTACACGAGGTTACAAAGGTGATTACTGGCAATCTTAATAAGATTATTGATGTTAATTTTTATCCAACAGAAAAAACACGCAGAAGCAATTATTTACATCGCCCAATTGGTATTGGGATTCAAGGATTGGCAGACACGTTTGCTATGATGGATGTTGCTTTCCATAGCGATGAGGCAAAACAAATTAACAAGGATATTTTCGAAACAATTTATCATGGAGCGCTAGAAAAGTCAAATGAAATATCCATCGGACGCCAAATGGATATTAAATTGCTTCAAAGCTATAAAGAAAAGAATATTGATATATTTGTTTCTGATGATAAAGCTGAATGTGGGTATATTAATGTTTCTGAAAGCGATAAAGAAATTATTGATCGCGTAAAACCTATTAGAGGTGAAGTATATGCTTCGGGAACAACTACACTAGGTTCTTATTCTTCATTTGTTGGTTCGCCTGCATCACAAGGAATATTACAATTTGATATGTGGAATGTAGCACCCAGCGATAGATATGACTGGAATACACTAAAAACTAGCATTAAAACATATGGTTTGAGAAATTCGCTGCTTTTAGCCCCTATGCCAACCGCATCTACATCACAAATATTGGGCAACAACGAATGTTTTGAACCGTTTACTAGCAATATTTATACAAGGCGAACATTGGCAGGCGATTTTGTGGTCGCAAACAAACATCTTATGCAAGAATTAGTAGACTTGGGTTTATGGAATGAAGAATTAAAAGATAATATTATCATTAATAAGGGTAGTGTTCAGCATATTGACGGTATTCCTGATAAAATAAAGGAAAAATATAAAATTGTTTGGGAAATACCAATGAAGCACCTAATTGATATGTCAGTTGATCGTGGAGCATTTATTTGTCAATCACAAAGTCTTAATCTCTGGCAGGAAGACCCTAGTTACAAATCACTAAGTGCAATGCATTTTTATGGTTGGAAAAATGGTATTAAGACCGGTATTTATTATTTACGAAGGAAACCAAAACACCAACCCCAACAATTTACTATAGACCCAACCAAAATACACAACAGCGAGGAAGTCTGTGAAAATTGTTCTGCATAGTTTGTATGTATTTACTATTATTAATTGTATAATTTATATATTTTTTTTACTATGGAACACCCATTAACAAGAATGTCTACATTATTCGTTATTTTACAATAACAACGAAGGCAAATCAAAACATCTGCCATTGAATCGTGAACATTTTCTGGTGAGTTGCCAAACAAATAATTATGCAATTCTGACAAAGTTGGATATTTGTAATATTTTTCTCCATCCCACCCCACCTTTTCTATTTTACACAATGAAACGTTGTTTTTCATTGAACAATACTCGCGAACTCCTCTACCAGAACCATTTGTAAATTTTTGCTTCATATTTAATCTCACACATTCAACCATAACCATTTTCTTGTCAAAAGATAAATTATGAGCTACAACTAAATCTGTATTTTCTAATACCATATTAAAATCATTAATAGCATTGCGAATATGAATACCCTTTCGCTTTGAAAGTGTTCTAGTTATTTTGTGTAATTCAATGCTTTTCTCGGAAATTTCAACATCATCTTCCAATCTAACAATATTATCAACACAACACAATACCTTATCAATATCAGTATCATATAATATATAACTAATTTGTATTATGTGAGGCCATTTATCAACGTCGCGAATAGACGCATTCCGTTCACTTGGCAATCCAGTAGTTTCAGTATCAAATACTAGTATCTTCATTTTGAAATAATAATAAAAAATGTGAATATATTCAATTTTTATTATTATTTAACTATTAATCCGCTTGTATTTTGAAATTAGGGGTTGTTATGTAATATTTATAGTTTTCATTTTCTATTCCGTCTAATGAATATCTATTCCACGAATTATCACTACGTATTAGTTGTGGTTGCTCGATTGTTGTATTTGTCATAATTGAATTATTTGCCATATTATCAAATGAATTTTTATGTTCACATATTATTTCATAATTTAAATATATTGATTCTGTTATAGATTCACAATGAGAGTAACAAGCCATTTCTAGTAAAGGTGATATCCCATTGTGTGTGTCTACAATTTTCTCTTTAATTCTATCATACACATTATTTAAATATTCAGGTTTACAGTGTCTATACGCAACAACAAAGTCTAAGTCGCAATAGTTAATATTATAAATAGTATTATTTTCATATTCAATTAATCTCTCTCTTAGCATATCTATTGTTAAATGTTCCTCTGGGCAAAAATTACTGTCTCGACGGGGTAATTTAATGACCAATATATCTAATGTATAATTTTCTTTAATTTGTTGTTTAAACCATGTAGAAGATAGATATTGACCCGATAAATTATGGTCATCGTATGACATGACAAATGGTTTAAATACACAGTTCCATTCATTATTATTTATCCTATACATGAAATAATAATTACACCCATCAAATACTTTAGGATTATTACGGTTAAATCGTTCCATTTGTTTGTATTAAATATAATTATTTATATTATTTCAATTTTTAACTAATTTTTAACTAATTTTTAACTAATTTTTAACTAATTACTTATTTACTAATTTACTAATTTACTTATTTACTAATTACTTATTTACTAATTACTTATTTACTAACTTGCTTATTTACTAATTACTTATTTACTAATTTGCTTATTTACTTATTTACTAATTGTAATTTTTACACATACCAAATGTTTTTCTATGAAATTCACTAATTCCATTTTGTGATATTCCATCTCTATGTACTTGTGTTCCGTAACCTTTATTTTTTGATATTTGATAATATTCGTCCAAATGTGGATTTTTCTCACAAAGCTCTTCAATATATTTATCCCTTTCATATTTCGCTAATATGGAAGCAGCGGCAATAGATGTGTATTTATTATCACCTCCTTCAATACATACGTGTGGAATTTGAATTATACCAATTGGTTCATCATATCTTGTGTATGGTTTAAAGTTATTACCGTCTATCAATAGTTTATATGATTCAGTATGGTTCCTGTTAATATGATTATTAATTAAACCTGTAATAGCACCATGCATTGCTTTATGTGTGGCATTTAATATGTTAATCTTATCTATTTCTTGTTCGGTTGAGTATGAAACACTCCATGCAACTGCACTTTCCTTTATATAATCGGCCGCCTCGTTTAATTTTTTTTTGGATGAAAATCGCTTGCTGTCTTTCATTAAAGCATGGTTGAAATCATCTGTTTTTGGTAATATTACAGCCCCCGCGTATACGCGTCCTAACATAGGACCGCGTCCTGCCTCATCAACACCTATTTCTAGTAAGTTATCATTATTATAATATTTATTTAATACAATTTTATTGCGCTTTGTAGCCATTTAATATAATTAATTGTCTATTTTTAAATTCAATATTTTTTATATTACTACAAACTTTTTTCCGTATATAATCTATACAATGAAATTGAATGCGCTAATTATTTTTTTTATAATTTTAGCATCGTTATTATTATGTAATTGTTTAGGAAATTCTCTCTATGAGGGTCTTGAAAATCAAAATGGTGCAAATGAGAACGTAAATACTAATAACAAAGATGCTAATGACAAAGTACAAGGTGGTGTATTTGACGAAGGGAACGAAGTATCATATGGTTCACTATTAGTAACTGGAAATAATGATGAAAAATTTGAGAGGTTAGATGATAAAAAATCTACTGTGCCAGAAGGCGATGAGGATCTTTATATGCTGAAGTCACAAATGGTTCCTCCTGTTTGTCCAGCCTGTCCCGAAGTAAACGCTTGTCCAAGAGAAAAACCTTCTCCACCGTGTCCACCGTGTGCTCGTTGTCCAGAACCTTCATTCGAATGTAAAAAGGTTCCTAATTATTCATCAAAGCGCAACGACAGTCTCCCCAGGGCTGTTTTAGCTGATTTTAGTCAATTTGGAATGTAAAAATTTAAAAAATAAACTTTGTATTTTTTAAATTTTTATAAAGAACATTTTTTTTTTGTTTTTGTTGATGACCCTCTGCGTTTTTTTGTATTAATATTTTTAATAATAAATGGTGTAAGTAAATTTGAACGTTTACTTGAACGTCTGTTTTTATTTCTGAAACCTGCTTTATTCATTTTCTTTGTTCCATTTTTATTCTTTTTACTTTTCTTTTCATTTTTAAATTTAAATTTGTATTTCTTCTTAATTTTTTGTATAGATTTATTAAGATTTTTAATAAAAGCAGTATCTTTCTTGTCTATAATACCACCATATTCATATGATGTGGCTCTTCGTAGTGGACTACCAGAGTCCATTTCATCATCATAATATTCAAATATAGGCTGACTCATATTTTGGTTATAAACTTCTTCACCATCACCTAATAATCTTCCCGAAGCCTCCAATATACCCTGTCTTAATAATTGATGGTCCATATATTCATTTCCATCACTATTTTCGGTTGCCGATAAAGCATTATCTAGATATCCGATCATCATAGTGATAGTGTCTTCGACATTTACTTCTCCTTCTCCGGCTTCTTCACTTGCTTCGTAGTCATCAAGCAACGCATCATCGTCTTCGTCTTCCCTGTTTTCTAAATTATCAATTGCCTGAACAATATTCTCTACATTGGCTGAAGCATCCGTAACAGTATCTATTTGTTCGTCAAGAACATCCATATCTGTAGGTACATCATTCTTTAATGAAGTTGATAAATTACTTATATAATGAACCAGTCCACCCCCAAATGCTAATGCCATTCTCCCCGAACTTGTCCCAACATCCATTATAAATTTAGTTGTAGTCTGTAATACAATCTTTATCAATCTCCATGATTCGATTCTTCCTCTATTTCCAATATAATATACACCACAAATAATATTTGCCAATAATCGCGAAATATAATTCCGCATTGATGTTAGCAAAGCCGCAGTACCAAAACCCCTTGTTAACCAACCAGTCATATTATCATTTCCTAAATACTGTTGGAAATATTTTATTATAACCCCAATTACACCGTTCATTTTTGCCTCTCCTGTTGAACAATTTTTTAACCCCAATGCTTGCCACGCCAAATCATTGAAACCAGAGCACACATCTTGCCTCCCAACTAAGTCTTGTGACAAATCATCTAAAATAGTAAATATTTCACCCATTGCGTCGAGTGTCAAATCATAGCTGGAGCCATATTCTGTATTTCTAAGCCAATTGTCTGCGGCACTGGTTAAATTAGGTGATGTGATTATTATCAATACAGCTACATAATCTGTTTTCCCTTTTACTGTTTCATACCAACCACCACAACGGTCGTCTTGCTGAGCAGCGCCACCATATATAACCATTTTACCACCTTTCATTTTACCACCTTTCATTTTACCACCTTTCATTTTACCACCTTTCATTTTACCACCTTTCATTTTACCACCTTTCATTTTACCACCGTTCATTATATTATATTATATAATATAATTATATTATTTATATTATACTTATCTAGTCTTGATACATTCTTTGTCAATTTGCATTGTTTTACATTTTTCTTCCTGTGGAACTATTTTAATAATACATTTTGATTTTTTTCCATATAATGGTTCTGTACATCCTTTTTCTTTCTTACGCGTTTTCCTAAAATTAAACATCTTTGGTTTTTCTTTTGTGCAACGCGAACGGAAATGTTCATAACGCTCACGAACATCGTCGTACGTTAAACCTGACTTTTTATTAAGCATTTTGTTGACTGTTTCATGTAATTTATAAATATAACGCGAAAAGGTATCTCTATTCTTCATATTACACATTTTTAATGGATGTGCTTTAAAATTGCGCTTTAAATTCACTCTACAATGTCCACATGGTAGTACGTTTTGCATATTTAATATGGATTTCATATAGTTCTTCTTATCAATTGAAGTAGGTTTTACAGGATAATTAAAACTCATTGTATGTAAATAGTGCCACATACTCGGACCCCATACTGTTGTTAACATACCGTCGCCACTTGAATATTCTTTATTATTATATACTTTTTTAGTTTTACTCTTTTTTGTTTTACTTTTTTTATTCTGTTTAGCGACATTATTTATTCTTGTCTTTTTGTTCATATTAAAATAAGCAAAGAAAACAATTTAAATTCTATTTGAAAGGTCTATTTATAAAATTGGTTTTTAATATGTCAAGTATTTCTTCATCAAAATCATAATGTTTATTATTAATATTTAAACCTTTTGTTTTTAACACTTGTTTATAATAATCTATATCATTATTATAATCTTGTTTATTAATTTGTATTAATTTACCATCAAAAGATTTAAATAACATTAATAATATTATTATTAATTCTTTATATTCGTTAATAATATTTAATTAATATTCTAAGTAGTTATATAATGAACGTTTTAAAAAATAAAAAAATATTAATTGTAATTGGATGTTCTGCAATATTTATTTGTGCCGCCATATTCGTTTTTTTAACATATGTTAAACCCAAGCTAGATAAACAATATGTAGCAAATAAAGAATTTACCAAAACAGATTCTAATGTTGAAAATCAGTCCGATTTATATTTCTTCTACACTTCTTGGTGTCCACACTGTAAAACTGCAAAACCGATATGGGAAAATTTAAAACAAGAAGTAGGTAAATCACAAATAAACGGAACAACAGTAAACTTTATAGAAATTGATTGCGATGAAGACCCAGGAACAGCCAACAAATTTAAAGTTGAAGGATATCCTACAATTAAATTAGTGCATAAAAACCAAATTATCGAATATGATGCAAAACCTGATTTAGACACATTAAAAACATTTTTAGAAAAATCACTCCAATGATAATAAAAATTCCTGCGCCATCTTACTCCCATCATCTATAATTTGTAGTCGAAGATTTTCATCTTCTAATAAATCTATCCAACCCTTAAATCCATGTAAATTATTTACATGACATTTAACAACATTTGTCAGTTCCTTATTTGTCACTTGATTATCTGTATTTATAACATCTATTTCCTTTTTCATCTTCTTCAATAATATTATCAGATAATTGATAATTGTAGAGTCCTCTGTTATTTTATTTTCTTCTCCTGGAAATTTAATATCAAACCCTAAGATTTCACTTTCTTCGTTATTTTCCAAACAATCATTTATAGGAAAATTATTTAACAACCCACCATCTATATAACATTTATCGTCTTCTATTACCGGAGCGAAAATGAAAGGAAATGCCATGCTCATTGTCAATCCATGTATAATTTTCATATCTGGGTGTGAAATATATGATATATCTAGTTTACTCATTTGTTCCCCATTCATTTCAGTAGAATAAATATGAATTTCTATATTGTTAAACTCATATAATTCTTTGAATGTTACATCTTTTGACAAATTTTTAGCTTCCAACAAAGGTTGTATTATATCGTTGATAAATTTTGCTCCTAGCAGCCCTTTTTTATTATATGCTTCCAATATCGTACTAATCTCTACCTCTATTATTTTTTTCCAAGGTCTTTTAATAAAATAATCATCAATCCAATCCCATTCATATCCTAGTGATACTAGTATTCCCATATATGCACCAACAGAAGTTCCATATATGGTCTTTATATCTTTTAAATCCCAATATTTTTCTTTATTAAGATGTTTAGCCGCACCATATGATATCAATCCTACTGGACCTCCTCCACTAAACACCAAATGTTTAATAGTCATTAAATAATATGAATAGTATTATTTAATAACTTTTTTTCTGTAATAATTTTAATCATGGAAACTATTTTTACGTTAGGCGACGAAATAGATGATGATTTGAAAATTAATTTAGATGATTTATATGAAAAGAAAAAATTGCACGACCTTAACACGCTATCCATATATAACAAATTGTTAGCAAGAATTCATAATAAAATCAATATTACTTCTAGACAACACACAAGTAATCAATACTGTTGGTACTTAATTCCTGAAATGATGATAGGTGTTCCACGATATGATCACGGAGCATGTATTGCCTTTTGTATAGACAAATTAAAAGATAACGGTTTTATGATTAGATATACACATCCTAATTTATTATTAATTTCATGGAAACATTGGGTTCCATCGTATGTTCGCAACGAAGTAAAGAAGAAAACAGGTGTTAATATTGATGGTTATGGTAATAAAATAATTAAAAACGCAAATAAAGAACTAACTGACCCAACTGACCCTAGTCAATTATATACAACTGCTAATATTCCTGTGGATAATAAGAAACAATACAAAGATATTAATTCATATAAACCTAGCGGTAATTTAATATACAATAAAGATTTATTAAAAAGAATAGAAGATAAATCGAAAATAAATAAATAAAATATATTTGAAACCTATTATTATTCAATAATTTTTTACCTTTTCTTTATTATCTTTCATTATTACTTCATTTTGATTATTTACATCCTCGTTTTTTTTATTTTCATTATTATTAAAATTAAAGAAATTATATTGTTGTTTATCTTTATTTTCTTCATTGTCTTTAACCATGTCTGAACTACGCTCATCCGGTTTAGGCTCATCAGGTTTAGGCTCATCAGGTTTAGGTTCATCAGGTTTAGGCTCACTTGGTCTAGACTCATCTGGACTAGGCTCACTTGGTCTAGACTCACTTGGTCTAGGCTCACTTGGTCTAGGGTTAGACTGTTCAAGTTGGCTACGATTACTTATATCATCATCATCATCATCATCTTTGAGTGTTTCTTTTATATTTGAATTTTTATTAAACCCAAGCATATCCATAATATTATTATTTTTATCTTTTCCTTCATCCTTTTTTTCTATGATATTATTTGTTTCATCTTCACTGCGTTGTTTTTCTTCGCTGCGTTGTTTTTCTTCGCTGCGTTGTTTTTCTTCGCTGCGTTGTTTTTCTTCGCTGCGTTGTTTTTCTTCGCTGCGTGGATGAGTGCCACTGTGATTTTCTTCACCGTGTTGCTTTTCTTTTGTTCTCAATAATTCTCTATGTAGCGGCAAATTATTAATTCTCTCTTTGGTATTATCACTTATTTTTTGTTCTACAATTCCTTCGAATATTTCCAATCCCTTTAAAAAGTCATTTTCGCATGTAATATATAAATTAATTATTATATTACGGGTATCTTCCACAACAGTTTGTAATGACTTTTCTGTTAATTCAGGATTAATTAATATCATTTTTGTTACTTTTTTTGCATCATCTTCTATATTTACAAATACAAATAATTTATCTATTACTGAAAGTAATTTATCTTGATTTTTTTTTGTATTTTCCATCATTGCTTTAATATGTTTAGCATACTTAAAGAACAACTCATTTTTATAATCATCTTTATATTTTTGTAAATATTCGCCCTTATCACTCTTCGAACAACCTTCCTTTTTATGATGTTCGCGCAATTTTATATCGCTAAATTTAGTAATCTTTTTATCGTCAAATGGTTCATTATTATCTGAAAATGCTTCATAGAATATTTTTAAATCACGCTGATATTGTTTTTTCATATTATCAGACATACCATTATATCCTCCTGTATCATAATTATATTTATCGTTATATAATTGTTCTAATTCAACCATACCAGGTTCACTATGTAAATCACTATTACTTTCTTGTGCATTGAACCCACAATAATCTGGGTTAACTGTAATTTCTTTATTTAAATCGCCAGTATCATATTTATTATTATTAACCAACGCATCTAAACGTTTGCTACACAAAGTAATAGACGACATATTCATTTTCATATTTAATTTGTCATCTTTATCCTTGTCAGGTAACGTGTGTTTTTCAGTTATATCAACTTCTTTTGTTTGTCCAGCATTATCAGAATAAGAAATTGTAGGATTAATTGTTTTCATAATACACGCAAATATATGCGCAACTTTTACATAAAATTTAGCTATACCAACACACAATCTGCGTTTTTGTGTATCATTTTTAACATCTAATTTAGGAATATTATCTTTTTTTAGGTAAATAACCTTATCTTTAGTCATAATATCAACTACCTTACCTTCTTTGATGTGTTGAGATAAATATTCTATATCTAAGTCGTTTAAATTTTCTTCAATGATTCGTGACGTTAAGATTACTAAATTATTACAATAATTTACATCATTTAAATTTTGCATATCTTGAAAATTGCTTGTAAATATATAATTAGATGCAATATGGTTGACAATATTATATATATCACTTTCATCTTTCTTTGGATTAGTTGATTGAGTATTACCCATTATGTAAATTATAAATAAAATAAAATTGAATTAGAAATATATTACTATTATTTTAATTAATGGCTGATAAAACTAAAAAAATTAAGAAGAAAATAAATAAAAATCAGCTATGGAATAGTTTTAAGAATGAAATAAATAAAAATGACATAGAATGTCTGTATTCTATTGATAAACCCCAAGATATTTGTCATTGTTGTGAAAGCATTCTAATGATAAACGACGAAGGATTTTTAAATTGTTCTAATAAATCTTGTGGGATTGTTTATAAAGATATTATAGACCATTCAGCAGAATGGCGATATTATGGTGCAGATGATTCAAATATATGTGACCCCACGCGCGCCGGGCCTCCTATTAACCCATTGTTAAGAGAATCGTCATTTGGATGTAAAGTAATGTGTAATACTATTGCCTCTTATGAAATGAGGAAAATTAAAAGATATTCTGAATGGCAGTCCATGCCTTATAAAGAAAAATCACAATATGACGAGTTTCAAAGAATTACATTACTAGCAACACAAGGTGGTATTCCGAAAATAATTATTGACGATGCTTTGAAATATCATAAACTTATTACCGAAAAGAAAACATTTAGGGGTCTTAATCGAGATGGTATAATTGCCGCTTCCATTTATATTTCGTCAAGGATAAATGATTACCCGCGAACAATAAAAGAAATAGCTACTATATTTCATCTAGATAATACAAGTGCAACACGTGGCTGTAAGAATGCTATATCTATTATTAATGATTCTGAATTCGATTTTAATAACGAAGACAAAACATTGTTATGTAACACAACACCATCTTCATTTATTGAACGTTACTGTAGCAAATTAAACATTAATAACGAATTAACGAAATTAGCAAGTTTTATAGCTATTAGAATTGTTAATAATAATCTTATACCAGAAAATACACCCCATTCAATTGCAGCGGGTATTGTTTATTTTGTATCACAAGAATGCAACCTTAATGTTAGCAAACAAAACATAAATTCTATTAGTGGTATTAGTGAAGTAACTATTAATAAATGTTATAAAAAACTTCTTACAATGAAAGATGTATTAATCCCCAAAATTATTTTAGATAAGTATAACTACTAAAAATTAATAATATTAAAATCCCATTTGTCTCATTATTAAAGTATTAATATTATTAATTTTGTTAAATTTGTTATATTTTTTAACTAGATATTATAATGGACATTCCAGAAAGAATATTTATTGTTCCTTATAGAGAGAGAGCAGCTTTTAAAAATATATTAATCGAAAAATTATCAACCTATTTAGAAGATGAAAACAATTGGGAAATTTATTTTTCTCATCAGAACGACACTAGACCTTTTAATAGAGGAGCGACGAAAAATATTGGTTTTTTAGCTATGAAAACAAAGTATCCAAATCATTATAAAGATATTACTTTTATATTTCACGATGTTGATACCTATCCAAAAGAAAAAGGGTTAATTGATTATAATACTACAGATGGTGTCGTGAAACATTTTTATGGATACGAATTTGCTCTAGGAGGTATATTTGCAATAAAAGGTAAAGATTTTGAAAAAGTAAAAGGTTTTCCTAATTTTTGGGGATGGGGTTTTGAAGACAATGTCATTCAAAATAAATGTAACAATAATAATATAAAAATAGATAGAACCAATTTTTTTAAAATTGGTCATGAAAAAATATATCAAGACAATAGTGATATTTATAGATTAGTTTCTAAAGGCGACGTAACAACTTATAAATACAAGGATTATGACGATTTTACATTTATTAAAAATATTAATTATGAAATAAAAGACAATATGATAAATATTAATAGCTTTGAAGTAAAACAGAAAATAGAAGATCAAGATTTTTATATGCGAAATCAAGCAACATCAGGAACTAAAATGTACGCTTCACCTGGGTATAGACGTAAAAATTGGTCTATGAATAGAATATTTAATTAAAATAATTAATATGAATTTATATTATCTTATTAATTGATATTAAATATATTAGATAAGTTATATCTAATATGTCTAATGTGGTTTTTCCTACACAAAAACAAATACCTACCGAACAAGCTGTTTTAACAAATTTTCGTCAACCAGATGTAGTTGAATTTCATGATACTATAAATAAATGGTTATCAGACCCAAAAGAATCGTTTTTCAAGTTATCTAATAATGTAAGATTAAGTGAATATAATTTATATAACTCGAAAAAAACCGAACCAACAGAAAATGTGCCCGGAAAGATTATTTTAATTCAACAATTTTTTATTCCGAAAGATAAATCTAGATTAAATGAACTACAACAAACATTGAAATGTAATTGTCACAATGAAAGTATTGATAAAATTGTTTTACTGAATGAACAAATATATACCAATGAAGAACTAGGCACAGCTGACACTAAAATAGAGCAAATAAATATTTCAAAGCGTCTTACCTATAAGGACGTATTCGAGTATTCAAACAAATTAGAGGAAGACACATATATTGTTTTGGCAAATACAGATATTTTTTTTGATGCTTCAATTAAACGCGTGCGAGAAAGTGGACTTACAACTAATAAAAAAGCTTACACACTTCTCCGCCACGAATATGACCGCCCATCACTTAAAGAATGTAAATTGTTTGGTCCACGTTGTGAGAGCCAAGATTCGTGGATCTGGAATTCAAAATGGAAAATTCCAGATAATTTACTTAAAATTTTCAATGTTGAATTAGGATTGCCAGGATGTGATAACAGAATTATTTACCTTTTAATTATATCAGGTTTTATGTGCTACAATGAACCAACGTGGATAAAATGCTTCCACTATCATCTAACAAATATACGCGGATATGCTAATAAAAAGGAAAAAGCACCACAGCCTTACTATGGTATTTATCCTTATATTGAAAATGGAGAAAAACCGGATGATTATCATAGTTTTGAACCCATTCAAGAAAATATTAATTTAAAAAAATATCTAGATGATAAAATTAATAAAAATGAAAATTTCATTATTCCTCGAATGGCAGGAATCGAAAATGAAATTACTTTAATTGGTGCCACCATTATTCAAAATAAATCTGCTTCCAATGAACAAATTGAACGTATTAAAAAAATGGTTCCTGTATTAAAAAATAATGCAGGCGTATTATTACAAGATGTAAATTCTATATGTAACTACGCTAATTTATATTTGAGTGCGTTTAGTAAATGCGACAGATATTTTTGGTGGGCTCCTTGGGGAAATGTAGCGGTCCATATTGCTACTTCGTGGGATTTTATAGTAAATAATTTTAAATGCAAAAAGTTTGACGCTCTTTCTCTCGATATATTTAATAATATTCACAACAACCCATGGACATTAGCATTAAAAGGTAAACGAATTCTTATTATTAGTAGTTTTATTGAAAGCATTAAAGAAAAAATAGCTATTAGAGAGAAAATATATGGTATTGATTTATTTCCTGATTGTGAATTCGTTTTCTTAAAACCACCACAAACTCATGGAAATAACGAATCGCGCAAATTTGAAATTGAATATGGCGAATTTCTCGATAAAATTAATGATATTAAGGATACTTTTGACATTGCGTTGTGTTCTTGCGGTGGATATGGAAATCCTATCTGTTCCGAAATATACGATATGGGTAAATCGGCTATTTACGTAGGTGGTGTTTTACAGATGTATTTTGGAATATATGGCGAACGTTGGATGAGAGAACGACCAGATATATTACGTGTCTATATGAACGAACACTGGTCTCGGCCAAAAGAAAGTGAAAAACCTACTAACCACAAAACAGTAGAAAATAATTGCTATTGGTAATAATATATTGAAAATTATATTAATATATTATTTTGTTATTTTCAGTTATTTTACATTTTTAATACTCGTACTTCTTCTTCTAACTTTTCTACCTTTGTATACAAATCTTTTATACACTCTATCAATATTGGTGTTATTTTTTCATATCTTACTGCTTTATATTTTCCTATACCATTTTTTATAATTTCTGGTATATATTCTTCCACTTCTTGAGCAATTACACCTAATTCAACTTTGCTTAAATCCACATTTGAATTAATATTTTTCGCTTCATCATTCCAGTTAAATCTAACACCCCTTATATTCTTTATTATATTCTCATAATTACTAATATCATATATATTCTTCTTCAATCTTTCATCAGAACTACTGAAAAAAGCTGTAATATCCCCAACAGCAGTAATACTCCCACTTGCGTCTATATCATGAAACGATACATCTTGACCAGGTGATATACCACCACCACCACCAGCACCAGAATCAACAGATAATGATAAATCATATAACATTCCTGCAAGGAATGTAATTGCTGCCGAATTAATAGATATATCCTCGCTACTTCCACCACCACCTGCACCAGCATCAACAGCAAACGATAAATCTTCTACTCTAGATAAATCTGCTAACTGCACCCAATTGCCTGCATGTGAAAAATATGCACCAGCTGTGCTGTGAACGTGAGCAAACATTCCGTGATATGTATTTGCATTAGGTAAGTCGGTTGGCAATAGATACATATTTGAGTATAATATATCACTTGGACAGTTCAATCGCATTTTTCCTGTGGTGGCGTTCTTGTCAAAGTATATTTGCTCTGCCGCTTGTTCACATCCTTCAATACCGAAATACATTTTACCACCGGATGCTTGTGCTCTGTAACCGATTGCAACTGAATAATTGCCGGACGCGGTATTATTATACCCGACCGCAGTTGAACTAGTGCCGGACGCGGCATTACTATTCCCGACCGCAGTTGAACTCTCGTGGGACGCGGTATTACTCCGCCCGAACGCACTTGAACTATTGCCGGACGCGGTATTATTCCGCCCGACCGCAGTTGAATTAGTGTTGGACGCGGTATTACTATTCCCGACCGCAATTGAACTCTCGTGGGACGCGTTATTAAAATACCCGACCGCAGTTGAATATTCGCCGCTCGCGTCATTATAAAACCCGACCGCACTTGAATAGGTGCCGGACGCGGTATTATTCCGCCCGACCGCAGTTGAATGAATGCCGGACGCGGTATTACCCCGCCCGACCGCACTTGAACTATTGCCGGACGCGGTATTTCTCCACCCGACCGCAGTTGAACTAGAGTTGGACGCGGTATTTTCATACCCGACCGCAGTTGAATGAATGCCGGACGCGGTATTATTCCGCCCGACCGCAGTTGAACTACTGTTGGTCGCGCTATTCAAATACCCGACGTTTGTTTTGCCGGTTAGAAAGGCGATTACTCCGCTGAATGAGGCATCGATTGCCTTGATGGACCCATTAAATGAAACATCCTTATAAAATATAGATTTACCATCAGCTATTATTTCAAACGCCTTATCATTTACATCAGAATTAAATAGTGCTACATCATTATTTGATCCTGTACCAATTTGTGTAACTTCGAGTGCTGGTCCTGTTCCTTGATTGCATATGTCTAGTTGTGTGCTAATCAGCAATTCATTATTTACAGTAGTAATATTATGAATTACATCATTAAAATTAAACGAACCGTCAATTATTAAATCACCAGTTATGGTTACGTCTTGGTTAAACGATACATCCGATAAAAAACGTATATTATTACCCGAGTTAACACTTATGTTATTCACTGACAAATCGTTTGTTTTTACATTTAGTTTAAATAAATCCAAATCACCTGAGAGCGTATAATATGTGCCTGAC
>Ga0209425_10000101_pt1 | contig 97184 bp, 80 predicted proteins | sample COG_05_FD_184749 | JGI IMG/M metagenome (GOLD analysis project Ga0209425, IMG submission 184749) | Pelagic Microbial community sample from North Sea - COGITO 998_met_05 (SPAdes) (version 2) | ecosystem: Environmental > Aquatic > Marine > Neritic zone/Coastal water | place: Helgoland, sampling...
TGAACGCAAACATACCTGGGGATTCTTGCTAAACTTCTTATCAGATGGAAAGAACAATTTTAAGAAGCGTTTCGCCACCTTTATCAATCACCTAAACGACCAATTAGTTTGGCGCTTACAACATGAAGGTGACCTAGACACACGTATCGCACTCACTGAATTTCCAGGCCACATGAGCCAAGTTGAAAAGCCACTGTTTGATTTCATCCTGACACTGTGTGGAAAAGCCGGCGGAAAGATTGACATTGACATCAAAGGAATCTTTTTCGTCAGCTCAGCTGAAGACTTGCCAACCACCGCACTGTCTCAAACCAACGAAGGCAACGTCAGCGTAGAAAAAACAAAACGCCTAGGCTACTTTATTCACGATATCATCAGCAATTTCTTGCCGCACCACCCACTGATGAATAAGCCTTACAAACAAAACGTCTTCACCAGCGGCGCTTTTATCTCAGCAGCAGCCGTTGTTTTCATCATGACAAGCCTCTGGTCATTTGATTATTACAAACACATCCGAAAAATGCATCACGTAGAAACCACTATCAGTGAATATAAAGTGTTTGCGGGTAAAAAAGAAAACCCATCATTAGATCAAGTTATTCTAACGTTAAGCAGCCTCATTAAAACATGGGAAAGTTTACAGCACGATAACCTAACCCTACCCTTTAGCAAACATATCTTCTACGATGACAGCGTTGAAAAAACATTAATGGCTGGCATTGATCAGACAGTTAACGAAAACTTCTTCCCAATATTGAACAGCATGTTTGAAAGCAAAATGCGAAGTGAGATTCAACAAAAACAATACCAAGCACTCTACAGCACCTTGCGCGCTTACTTAATGCTGGATAACCCAAGCAAGGTCAACACCGTCTTCTTGACGAATACGATCAAACCTTATTTCGCAAACCCTGTGCCTGACAACATTGTTCGTTCCGTACTGACTGTGTTATTAAAACAAACAGCGCACGATCCTAAGACAAACAAAACGCTGGTTAAAAAGGCTCGCACCATTCTATCCAGCCTACACCCCGCTCAACTTGGGTTCATTGTTCTTGAAAACAAAGCGGATGAAAACACTATTAATCCGATTGTTAATTTAACCGAACTAAGCTGGCTCAGTCTCGACCCTAGCCGAAATCAAATGCCAATGTTCTACACTGACAAAGGCAGAAAGCAGGCGCTTTCGCAAGACTTGACTGAAATTGTTGAAACCAGTCTGAAGCACAACTGGATTTTAGGTGACACCTACGGAAAGATTAATGACAGAATACTCTTCTCGTCGAAACTCAAAAACCTCTATCTCTCTGCATATTCAAATCAATGGGGCTTACTGGTTTCACAAATCAAACCCATGAAACCCAGAAATCTAAAAGAAGCGCAACTCTTAATGGAAGAAGCGAATAACTCCTTGATGAGCCTCCTTGTACCATTACGAATTAACACGCAATTTGAAGGACTGGAAAAGATCAACCCGCAGCTAATGAAAATTAATAGCCTACTAACAGATGAAGACAAACCGACAAGAGCATTACTAGAAGTTATGCACGCTATCAACTATTTGAGTGAAGCGTTGATTGAACTGAACAACGCAAGAGACACGAAAAAAGCGGTATTCCAATTCTCACAACCCATCATGGATAAATTTGATAAGCTCAACAAAAGCGTTGTGCTAATCGATACCGCCGAGCTACCTGAACCGATCAAAACATGGGTCGCCGGATTATCAAAAGAAACATGGGCACTCCTTGTGAACGCATCTATCGCGTATATCACTGATATCGAAACCCAGGAAGCGCAACGCGCTGAACGCGCAGCGGCGCATCGCATACCATCTATATTGGAAGAATTCACACAAAAAGAAAGCACGCCTGTTATCAGCGCACCCCCTGAAACAACCATTGAAATTATTGAATAGCTTTGCATAGAATCAAATACACCTGCCCCCCGGCTGTCTATGCACTGGGAATCTTCTCGGTTTTCATGTTTTAGTAATTATTCTGTTAGACTATCTCGCCCTCATTATTCTCATAACTCTCTTGAGTATAGATTACATGCAGCTGCAAGCGATTCTCTCATTGGTGTCGATGCGGCATTTCTTCCATAAGGAAAATGGCAAGTTCCGTGATTTTTTATTATTTTATTATATTTCTCCAACTATATATTACCAATATTCAATCTACAGGCTGCAAAACACTATTGGCTTTGTGATTTCTGATAGGTCTCCAGCGTTGGCGCCGGAATGTTCGCGGAAATGTAATCTTCAGAATTAGGAATATGAAAATCAATATCTTGAATCGATTGCAACTCAACAGTCACCGGGGAGGTGAATGATAAATCCATCAAATGGCCAGAGTTTTCTTTATCGGCACTTAAAAAATGCAAGTGATATCCCGGCGTTGTCAGGCTCAGCAAATGTTCTAGGAAATAGTAACCCACCAGGTCTCCCTCTAAAGCTTCCCTCACGTACACGGGTTCTTGCTGTGCCTTCATACCTGATTTTCGTGGACAGCGCCCTCTCATCTTCAATCGATCAAATGTGCCAGAAATATGAATCGCGTAAGGAATACTCTTATTAAACAACAGCATCGACAACTCTTTTTTCAACGAATCATAATCTGTCGCTGAGATAATCATTTTTTCAATCTGCGGATGAAAAAATATCACCTGAACATAGGGGGTTAACCAACCAGGATCAACCTTCACTGTTTTTCCCTGTTCACTGATCTGATAAAATCGACCATCATAAGCCACTAACTCGCCAGTAATGCCATTAAAAGTGCCTAAACCAAAATCCCCTTTTTGCATGACTTGACGGTAGCTCACATCACCATTGACAGCCCCGCTAAGTGCCGCTGCAAAAGTACCCACTTGCTAAAGCGGTTTTGGGTGTGCGGACGTTGTTTGTGAAATTAAAGGGATAACACATAGAATTACAGTGCCCAAGGTGGATTTTATTCTGGTCAATTCTTACGCCCTCGATGAAAAACAAAATCTCATAAAATATAGCATACTCAGAACTCTTGGTCAGGTAGACTTCTAGACTCCAAACAGCAAAGTTGATAAACTGCGTCGATTCAGAACAATAACAAGATAAAAATGAAGGTCCAATTATCTACAAAGCTATTAAAGAAACTGCATACAATATCGCTAGCACCCCTACAATCGTGTTCATGATGGTAGGCTCGCTCAATAAGCAACTTAGCGTTTATCTTAAACCTTAACTTGAACTTGAACTTGAACTCAATAAATATTTTCAAAAAATCAATCTAATATCCTTCCTTGGGTCTTGCGCCTTGAGTCTGCATAAACATCGAAACAAATATAACGCTCAGGCTGAACAAATAGCCCAGGCCGCACAGTTTTTGCTAAACGTTACCAAGGCAATGCCAGCAACTTTTTTTGCCATGCTGATTTTGATACTGCCTGACTTTGAGGCGACGCCCAAGCATAAGCCCAAACATCCGCTTGAAGATCTGCATAAGGCTTTGAATAAAGGAACGCTTATTTCTTACATTCCCGCCGCCCCCAGAACAGCAGCCACTCGCCTCTCCATCTTCACCTACATGATGCTTACGGTTATAGAAACACAATTCGGGCACGCAGAAGCCCTCCCTCCTAGACCCATCAATCAAACAAGCACCCTCTACCACGCTTCAGCAATAATCTCAGCAATTTTAATGATAAAACCACTTTCGAAAAAACAAGAGTAGGCCAAGCCCTCACACAATCTTCTAAAAAACCTGTAATGTGGATGCAAAGCAACTTACTTCATTTGTATGATTTATCCGTTAGCAAAATCGGCGCTCCGCCATTCTTTATTCAAAAAAGCATTCGTCCAATCTACACACGGGACTGTCTATTCAAAGCAGCGGGTAAAAGCATGTGTGCGCCTGTGGCGAATATTATCTCAGACTATGCCTCTGAATCTGAATCCGAAGCAGGTGTAGCTCGATTTAAACTTCACCCATAGAGCTTTTTCTGAAAACACTTGGCGTCACAACTCATATTTTATTTTAAACCCCGCTACGACAGACCTGATCGTTCAGGGTGTTTTTCTTATGATGTAGCCTGCACAAGCAACGCGAAAGCGAAGCCCCTACCATTCAGGCAAGCTTTTCACATCCACGTTAATAGCATAAGCCTCTAAAATTGACGCGATCAACTGATCAACCACACTGGTTGAGTCAGCCTCTTCAATCATGCCAGCTTCTTCTTTCACCATCGCCAATCGTTTTTCAACAAGGTTTTTCACAGAGCCTGACGGGAAAAGGTTTGCCAGAACGCGACGCGCTTCTTTAGGGCCAAACTTTTGATATAATTTATTTCGCACCATCGCATCTTCTGATGTCGTACTAAACGCCCACAACTCAATTGGACCGACGGTACTGGTTAACAGCTGTGTATTGATGCCGTCTTTGGTTGAGAACTGTGCGAGAAACGTTGCGCCATGCGCTTTAGGACCGTGCACGCGTGTGCGCAATGCAACCTCAGCCGTTTCAGACAAACCGAATATTTCTTTTGTCCGTTTAATCGCTTGGTTAGGCCCTGCATCCATCACAAAAATACTGGTGGCGAATTCAATCATCACTTCATCAAAATCTTCCACCGATTGTGAAATCAACGCAATTTGCACGTTCCACTTACGTCCCTCACGCATATCAACGATCACTTGATCACGCACTGCTTGCGTTTTCGAGGTACGGTGAAATTCATCGTAAACAATTCGCTTAGGATCTTCACGAATCTCTGTGATGCGCTCTTTATGATAGCGATGATATTTTTCTGGCATTTCCGCCAAGTTATCTTCGACTAAATAATAATGTTTCGCGAGTACGTAACGGGCCAACATATACATGACCGCGGTTTGACGATCAGACGCCTCACCACCACTTTTTGCGACCTCATCTAAATCGAGAGAAACAACACGTGCATCACCAATATCAAATTGCGTCACGCGCGATAGAATGGGATATTCCCGCACAGCACTTGAAATCATACGTGTAAATGCGAGCACTAACGCCTCACCTGTTGGCGCAACCACGTTACCATACAAATCTTCAACCGCAGGTGTTCGGCAAATCGAAGTCACATCAGACAACAATGGCATCGCATGGCGCTGTGCCAACATTGCTTCATGCTCTAGACCCGCACCAAACAAGGCATCGGTGACTTCCCACCATGACGTATGTGCATCGCGAACAAAGCCAATTTCATTTAACAAATTATCAATGACCGGTTCAATTTCTAATGTGTATTGATGCGGCTTGCCCGAATCATTTAATTCTTTATAAAGCTCATCAACAATCAAACCCACCATATCAGGCACACCATCGTAAGGTCGCTCTGACCCAATCGGTGTTGCTAACAAGGTGAGGAAGTTTACCAAGAAACTACGCTCGCCCGGCGTTGGAAAACGGCAACCTAACTGAGTATCAAAAGGGTTAATAGAATATTCAGGTGTCATACGTAAACGATGATACGCGACAAGATGTCGTTTATCTTCAGGTAACGCTTCACGAATCAAGGATATTAAACCACTACTCGAAGGACCCACATCAATAATAGAGATGCGCGGTAAACGCTGAATACCCGCTGACAAACACAGAGCCAAGTTAATCGCATTCGACAAAACCGATTTACCCGAACCTGGACGCGCATATAACAAATCAATCCAGGTTGTTTGCTTACTCGAACCTGGCTGATAAGCCCAAGGCTTTCCATCAGGCGAGCGCAACATCATCGCGCCATACTCCCAAGACGAAGCAGGACGTGTAATCGGCAACATGGTAATAACATCGGTTAACGGCGCCGCCGATGGCGTTGCCACACTCGACACAGATACACCCAACATACTTGAAACAACACTGGCAAATGGATCGCCTGAAACCTCAGACACTTCACAGGTGCCCCAACCTTCAACGGCTTTTGCAAGTTCAGACGCTCTCACACGCAACAAACGCTCATCATCAGCAGGTGCCCAGGTGCTCAACGTAACTTGCAGCTTCACAACAGCATCATCAGTATTCATGTCGATGTGTCTTAGAATTTTTCCAGAGTCTGCAATTAATTTATTATGATCTGATGTCCAACTTAAAATACCGGCCAACATTGTTTTGAAACGCATAGCTTCCATGCCGGCACTCGTAATGTGATACGAGATACGCCAAGGCACCTCAGTAGGTAAGGTTCGTTTGAATAAGCTAATGAACGGTTGGATTTGTTGCGGAAACAAATCAATAAACACACTGCTATAGAGTTTGTCGCCAAGTCGTACTGTGCGCAGATCCAACACTTCACCATCACGGGGTATGATCTGTCTTGATAAAGGTGGCCACATGACGCCGCCAATATCTTTTTCCGTAACATCTAAGTCACGAATAGGAATAGTGTCTCCCGGTAACACCGGGCGCCATTCTGGCGCTGTAAAATCTGGATCAACCGACATACGTACATCGTGTAATGCATCATGCGCTGTCATCAACTGCACATACATATCTTGACTGTCCATATCGTTCATTAAAGATCGCACAAACGAATGGTGCGCGTTTCGAATATCTTCCATCGACGCAATAACATTTTGAGCGTTACGCAGCGGCGGCAACTTATTCTTTTTGATCAAATCATTTTTGTCTTTCAGCGCGAGCTTCAACTGATCTTTCGTCATGACCGTTGGACGTGTCCATAAGACAAAAAAGACTTCTTCTTTAGCGCAAAATTTTGAGACATGAGAAATACGCTCATTAAACAAATCTTTTAAATCAAGGTTCAACCGTTTAGCTGTTTCCATCGCAGGCGTGAGTTTGTCTGTAATTTCTTCTTTCACATATTCACGGTCATATGAGAAGAATACTTGGATGGTGCGGCCTGGGTTTGACATGGTTGACTGAATACCTTGGCCGACACCTAAGCACAGTCGATCGAATTCTTCCGTTCCGATGAGTTTCGCAATGCCTTTGACTTTAATCACAGAAACCAAAGAGCCATCACGGGCAACCAAGGTATGCTCATCTTCAGCCGTTTCGAGATCACAATATGATTCACTGGTCTGCTTCACCGAAGAGCTAAACCAAGCCATCAATGCGTCAATACTGTCTAAAACTGGATCGATCAAACTCATAGTGTATTAATCCCTAGCACTAACTCTATTATTCATCTTTTTCGTCCTCTTGTGCAAGTTCTGCAAGGGCTGCATTTGTCCAAGCATTTAATTGCGTTTTAAACTTGGAAAAAGCGGGCAAAAGACGGAGTTTTTTCATAAAATCATAGCTGGCATCAGGAAATTTACCCCTAGCTTCAATCAGAATCCTACCAAAGGTTGCTGGATTGCTTAAACCCGCGCCGATTTCTTTTTCGACAACCTGGGAACGCAAGCGCAGACTGCGATAAATGGATTGGGCTGAGTCTTGATAGGTATCACCACTGCCCATCGCACAAAAGAGCACATGGCATAGGCTATTGAGCTCAGCTTGATTAATTTCTGGTAGATAAATGATCTGTCCGCCACTCATGCCGTCTAGGCCTACAGATTCAACAAAAAGACACTGAGAACAAAAACAACAGGCCGTGACTAAGTTACTGCCTTTGTTATTCGAATAGTTGTGATCTAAATTCACAACGTCTTGGTATTCTTGCGCTTGAAAGCCACAGAAGCGACAGGTGTAGTTATCTCTAGCAAACACCTTCTTAGAGACAGCAATAAAGCTCTTGTTCACTTTGCGAGCAGCAAAGATCCGCCATTTGCTGGTCTGTGCTTGCAACGGTATATCACGCATTACTCGACCCCTTAATTGCTTTTATCACACGCAAGGCCTTTTCAAATATTGCCACTATCACCGCAGAGCCCCTTTTTTTATCAAGAGCCTCAAAGGGCTCTGTTTATTATTACTCTATAAAAGCCAGTATAGCATATTTTTAGTCAGATCCTAGCATCAAAAATGTAAAATCAGTTACTTACGCAAAAAAAAGAGCTGCACATGTGCAGCTCTTTTAAGGACTCAATTTCGGATTCTTGTCTCTAGAAGCTAGAAACGCCACCAACGCCCGCAGAAGAGGCACCAGAACCAAATAAGGTCATACCGGCTGTTCCGAACAAAGATGGCGTGAACAAGAATGCTGCGCCAATAAAGGTTAATGCAATCGGTGTTCCTACAGGAATTTGGGTTGGGTTATCTTTGTGTGCTCTAAATTTGAAAATAGCACTACCCATAAAACCTAATCCTAAAAGGTAAAATGACGCTGTCATAAATTGTGCAACCGCACCAAAACTGCTAGTCACCTGACTCGCAACACCACCCAAAGTCATAGGATCATCAGCAGCAAAAACACACTGCGCCACTAACGCACTAACAACAACGACAGCAGCAGTCACTAGCTTAAAAAAACGTTGATACTTACCCATTTTCATCTCCAAATTTTCCCTAAACAAAACGTTATATTTACTATAGCACACAATTACAACACCGCAAAAGTCGTCAGACTATTATTCTGAAGGCTGCCCAAACGTAGATGTACCCGACACGCCAGCGGCATCAGCCGTTGTACCAAACATTGTCATACCGGCTGTACCGAACAGTGAAGGTGTGTATAAGAACGCAGCGCCAATAAAGGTCAATGCAATTGGCGTACCGACTGGAATTTGGGTTGGGTTATCTTTATGTGCTCTGAATTTAAAAATAGCACTACCAATAAAGCCTGTGCCTAAGAGATAAAACGACGCCGTAATAAATTTCGCGACATTATCAAAACTCTCGATAATTTTGGCCGCAACGCCACCTAAGGTTAACGTGCTATCGTCAAGTGCCGCCAATGCAAAATTGCTGCCAAATAAGCCGATCATGACAACCACCAAGGTAAGCAGCGTTTTCGTTTTTAACTTCATTTAGTCGATCCTCAGGTTTAAAAATAATAAATTATTGGAAAGTAGAAAGACCGCCAGGACCAGCTGCTGTAGCATCCCCACCAAACATCGTCATGCCGGCTGTGCCGAACAGTGAAGGCGTGTATAAGAATGCCGCACCGATAAAGGTGAGAGCGATTGGTGTGCCGACAGGGATTTGGGTGGGGTTATCTTTATGAGCCCTGAATTTGAAAATAGCACTGCCGATAAAGCCCGTGCCTAGGAGATAGAAAGATGCCGTAATAAATCGTGCAACGTCTGCAAAACTGTCTATAATTTGACTGGCCACTTGGCCTAAGGTTTTTGTTGTAGCTGGATCTAAGGTTCCCCCAGCCGCTAAAGCTAAGTTAGAAAGCAATAAGGCGCCCATAAAAATAAACAGGGATGATACTACTTTAGTCGCAAATGTAATCTTTCCGCTTCTCACTTAAATCCACCTCTTAACCCATTGAATAACAGCTAATTCCGCCTATAAAACGGCAGATAACACACTATTTATAGCATATTTCACCAAAAGGAACACTAGTTTTTAGCTGAAAAACAACTGGGTTGCGGAAAAAGCTAATCTAAATAAATTCCAAACGTCGCCAATAGCATTTGCCAACTCATGTAAATGTTAATACCCAAGATACCTGCAATACAGTGACTGATGCCTCTTGAGAATTGTCCTGGCTGGCCACCGGATTTATTTCCCACTTTACTGAGCAGCGCAAGACCGCGTACGAAACTAATCGCACCCACCACCTGAACAATTCTGAGGATAGTTGTCAGCATGACGGACTCAGTCTCACCCGTACTATCATCGGGCTGATAGTTCATCACCGTTGACCCCTCACCCCAGAATGTCGCCACTGACATATCAACGGTTGAAGGAAAGTAAATCAACAACGTACCCATTGTGAGCATCACTGCAGGGCCACGAAAATCATTTGCAGAGGATTGCATGGTGCGCATATCGCCGTATTGTTTGAAGGTATAAAGAGAATGTCCAATCAACACAAAACCCAAGACATAACTAATCGCCGTCACTAATCTCATGAGGTCAGGCATACTCATGCCCAACGTTGCAATCATGTCATTAAAATTTGGTATGTCCACACATCACCTCTCTCATGCTTTTCACGAATCAGCTAAGAATTTTCTTTATGTGTCGTAAGCAACTTTCCAGAACTTGTCACAACAACGCCATTCAAGGCATCAATATCGACCACAACACCAAAGCCTGGCAACTTATCACCCACAGCAACGGTGACAGATTTTCCTGAATCATGCATTAACCAAGCACGACCCGGCACAACCGCTTGCACGTTGTAAACAATATTCTTTGTCAACGCTTGGCGTGTCGCCTCAGCCATTGGCACTTCATCATCACCAATACGCGTCAACGCTTGACCGCTTGCATTAAAACTCATGCCTTGATTGTACATAATGCGTTTTTGATTCTTCGTTGCAATCGTTTGTTGTTTTTGCACACCTAACAACTCAGCTTTCACCGATGCTAACTCTTTATGTAATGTATCGAGCTCACTTAAGGCTGCATCATTTTGCTTATTAAGCTCATCAACTTTCAACTGCGTCTGCATCACTTTATCATCATAGCGCTCTTGAAAATGTTGCGCCATTTTTTCATCTTGGTTCTTTAATGCGACCACTGCCTTGCCAAACTCATTGCGCAAGTCTGTTCTCAACGCTTCAACGGCCAAACCAAGCTGTTCATCCAACTGATTTTCATTGACAACGGCCACTTCAGGTTCTTTAGGCTCTTCAGGCACAACTTCAACCACTTCTTCTTTGACTGGGTCTGGCGTAATGTCGAGCTCTGCCAAGAAATCATCTTGCACCGAACCTTGATCGCTTGCGTTTGTGGCAAACGGTGATGGGGTTTCACCCATACTTTTTTCACTGTTAACGACAAATTGTGTATCTACACCAGAAGAATCATTGCCACTACCACCGCCTAGCATCGTGTACATGATCCCAATCAAAATAATGACGCCAAGCCCCATAAAAACAGGCTTCATCTTTCCGCCCATACCACCAGAAATCGCTGCAACAGCGCCGCCTGATTTATTACCCGCACCGCCTGCATCCGCCACCTCAGCAACATCCGCATCTGTATCTGTATCTGTATCTGTCGCTTCAGGCTCTACTAGAGAATCTCCTTCATCGACAATATCATCATCAGCCGCAGAACTATCGTCCTCAAACTGATATTCCATATCATCGTTGAATTCATCAAATTTATTGTCGTCGTTTTTATCACTCATCTTCAACTCCCGTACTCATCTGATCTAGTGATCACTGATTTAACTCTTCTCTGACTGCATTAATATTCTTAGGCGCGGTGCTTAACACTTCTTTCACTGTAATAGGCGCATCACCGTCTATTGAGAAATTTGTTGGCTGTGCGACATCTGCTGTTAACAACAACGCAACAGGAACACCCGCATTTAAAATAACCGTTGGTGGTCTATTCATATAAGCTTGCGCTTCAGAGCTTGCCGCTTTACCGACCTCACCTAAACCGACCATGATTCTACCTGCAGGGCTTACCGGTGCTTGTGTTACCGCCACAGAGCTTCCCCCTTCACTAATAGTTGCAGTACCTGCTGAACTGACAGCATCGGCATAACCTGATAAGAATGATGTTGCAAACAAGGTGCCCCAACGTTGTAAGTAATGATGATCAACACTGCTTGCCATACCTTGCTGCGCAGTATCTGGGTTAACACCTAAGGCAGAAATAGAGAGAGACGCAGGCCATACCTGCTTACTCATAGACGAGAAACGTAAAAGCAACGCATCCCCATCAGGACCACCAACAGCCAAGGTGCCCAGCACGCGTGCGCCTTTAAATTTACCGTGCACGATCGTGGCCATCACCGCTTGATCAGAGTAGTCACTGTTAACTTCTGTATCTAATACCGCATAAAGTATGTCGCCTGCGCGAAGCACAGGTGGCAACAACGGTCCGGTATCGACATCATCAGCGCCCGCCATCTCACCGTCAACGCCTTCACCTGGCACTTCGGTTTCTACTATGCCTATCAATTGTTCCTGCGTAGGCATCGCGTTCCATGAGCCATAAATTTGCTGCGCCTGCCCTTGCATCGCTGACTGAACAGCTGCAAGCTTCTGACGTCGTTCTTCAGCAGCCTGTTGCGCACGATAATAAGCATCTTGCGCGGCTTGATCAATGACAGCTTGCTGATTTGCAGGTTGCGTGTTTTGAATAACGCCTTGTGAATCAAATTGCGCAGGCTTCGATGCCGTTTTTGTTGGCGCCGGCGCAGCTTTCTCAGCACGCTGTCTTTCCATACGCGCTTTGAGTCGCGCAAACCCTGTGAGACCCGCTTCTGGATCTTCTTCAACAACCACACCTGAAGGCAAGGTTGCACCTCGATTAGCGCTCAATGCTTCCAACGTTGGCAAACCCACCTCGACCATGCTCGCCAAACTCATTTGCGTAATGATGCTTGAACGTTGCTTATGGAGCTCCGTATATCGCGCTAATAATTTATCGCGCATTTCTGGCGTTAATTTTCCTTCTCTCACCAAGCGATCTAACTCAGCTGCGTAGTCTTCAGGTGAAACATCATTATTCTGCATGGCAAGTAGTCTTGCGGTATCCTCTGCAGGCAAGTTCGCTTCTGCCAAGCCTTCTGCTGCCGCGCGCGCTAGTGAATCTAATTTCTCTTGTGCCTGTATGCCCGCTTCATCACCATGCACTTTACGGTATTGAGCCAATAGCTTGGCTGCTGTTTCAGGCGAAATTTTACCTTCACGCACTAATCGTTCGAGCTCTGCTGCATAATCTTCCACAGAAGCATTACTGTCTTGCATTGCTAATAAAGCCGTCGCGTCTTCCGCCGATATTGCACCGGAACTCACGAGATCTGAGAGCTGCTGTTTCGCTTTTTCTTTTTCTGCTTCAACCGATGTGACAGTTGCCGCATGACGTTCTTTATATTGCGCCAATAACTTCGCTGCTGTTTCAGGTGAAATCTTTCCTTCACGCACCAAACGCGCCAACTCTGCCGCATAATCATCAACTGACACTTCTTGATCTTGCATCGCCACCAACGCGTCCGCATCTGCTTGAGAAATGTCGCCGGAGGCAACCAAACTGTTCATTTGCGCTTGTGATTCTTTCTTTGCTTTCTCCACTTTTGCCGCTTTATATTGCGCTAGAAGTTTCGCTGCAGCTTCAGGAGAAATTTTTCCTTCACGCACTAAACGCTGTAGCTCAGCCGCATAATCTTCAACTGACACATCGTCATTTTGCATCGCAAGCAAATCATCGGCTACGTCTAATGGTAACTCACCGGACTTGATCAGATCATCCATCATCGCAGCACCTTGCGCTACAGAGATTTTGTCATGTTGTTTCTTATATTGTTTCAATAACAAACGCGCTTGCTCAGGTGTTAACTTGCCTTCTCTCACCAATCGATCAAGATCGGCAGCGTATTCGCTAACTGACACATTAGCATTACTCATGTTAATTAAAGCATCAGCCGTATCAGGGTCAATTTTACCGCTCATCAATAAACTGCGCACAGCGTCGTCAACGCTGATGTCCTCACAAGATTGCGAACACTGAACGCCAGCTTCTTCATCAAAGTTCGTATTTAACATTACTGCAACTGAACTCTGCCCACTCATTTGAGCCGAACGTAATTCAGCCTCATTCGATTTGACTAAGGCTTTTCGATATTCATCTGTTAACTTACCGCCAACAAGATTATCAATACCTCTAGGCACACGCGCGGTTGATGATTTTTGAGCATCACTGCTACCAGAATCGGCAGTGAACACAAAAAACAATACGACAATAACGACAATACCCAAGCCAATAATAATCAGCCCGCGCGACTTACTGTCACTGGGTAATATCTTATTTATCAAAGAAGTTTTAGTCTTAGCCATGGTTATACTCCCTCCACGCGCAGTTCAACTGGCTTTCCATACTGAGAAACCAAAAGGCTAGGTGTTTTTTGTATTTCATAGGCATAGGTACCATCCGGGCTTTTCATCACTGAAATATATCCAGGTGATAACAATAAGAAACGTGTGCGTAAATAAATTTTTCCGTTAGAGAGCCATGCACGTGCCTGGCCTCCTGGCACCTTCAACAAGGTTGCATCTTCAGGCGGGATATTATCCAACACTCTTAATAAAACATTATTCGCGGTATTAGGCAAACCACTGCCGATTAAACCTGACTGTGAATCAGGCGCCAAGCCCGATACTCGAAAATCGACACGGTAATCAATTTCTTTTTGCCCTGGAACCAAGGTTAACATGACAGGTGTAGACATGCCTTTCATTTTGATCGCCAAGTTACCAAAGGTGTAGGCTTTCTTGGATTGGATCATTAAGGTGTTGCCTTTCTTATCCCATGAAATATTAAACGCATCAGGGTTACCGTTATCAATCGAACTGATTGGCCAATCGGCCCCAGTTGCATCAACAAAAACGAGCGTTGAAATAAAGCCTGCTGATAAACGCACGACGGGCGGTGTTGCCCCTGGCGCTAAACTCACAATTTGTGATGAAGTAACGGGTTTTGCAGGTGTTTCTGCAGGTGTTGCAGCCGCACGTTGTGATGCTGCCATCATACGGCGCATCGCTTTAATTTGGTCTGCCGTCATTGGCATTGCTTGATCTGTTATATTGTCAAAGGCTTCTGTTTGAAACTCTGTTGCTTTTTTATCAGTATAACCTTGAACACTTGGATAACTAGGTGGCTTATAAGGTGCTTTCTTCTTAATAACGCTCGCACTCGGTGCGCCTGCTGCAGCTTGTGCGGGTGTCAGCGTTGGTGCTTTTTTCGTGGCGCCCAATTGATCCATGGGTGCTGCCGGTGCTTTTGATACTTTCTTAGCAGCTTGGAGTTGTGATTCAAACTTTGAAAGCAAACCTTCATCTCCACCAGTTTGTGCTGCGTAAAGCAACGTTGTATCCAACACAATAAGTGGGATGACCAGCGCAACAATTATGTTTTTTATTTTTCTTTTTTGCATCTTACAATGCTCCATTTTTATAATCGTTTATTTTTCTGTAGCCTATCTTGCCATTCCATAGTTAATTTGATCAACCGCAATACCCCGTGGCGTTTCCAAGGTTGACACACGCTTAATCAACATAGTCACCATCAATGAGTTATTAATTTTTTCACTCGAACTTGAATAGGTAACAACGAGTGGCATTTGCACTTTCCATGCATAACGCTCACCAATAAGGCCTTGTCGCGTAATCACAGGCGAACCACCTGGTACCGCATTCACCACTAACTGTTTTGCTTTAACCGCTTTTAAGTTAGCTTCTAACCCTTTCATAAAACCTTCCCAACCTTTAGCGGAAAAATAGGGCTCTGCTTCTTGAAGCTGCTTACGGTAATTAATAAAGTCAAAGCTATACGCTGACATTGCGGCTTCAGCAGCATATTGCAATAAGGAATTTGTGCTTACGTGAGGATCACTCAGTGGAATAATCGGAATCACTCGACCATCTTGAGTGGTTGCAAAGTAACGAAACTCAGTCTCACTGTGGGTCAGTTGATAGTAAAGTGCGGACGCTAGTACGAAGACTACACCGATTAAGACCATCAGAGCCATTACGACCTTGCGGTAGTTGTCGCGGTAAAAAGTATTCCGCAATCTTACTGTCTGTAGGGCATCATCAGCCATATCTATTCCCTCGCGCTATTTCAGTTACTGTTTTTTTTGCTTTTTTCTTGGCGCTTTCAAGAACGCATATGTTCTTGATCATTCTACGTCACTTTAAAAGCAAAATCACGCTTTATACTCATCTACACTCAAATAATAGTCAAGAAAACCTGTTTTTTCAAGGTATCACAGGAATTCAACCAATAACTTTTAAGCCTCTGATTAGGCTTTAAAAAATCAGCTAAAACAAAAATAACCCCACCCATCTTGTTCATTTATAACACATTAACGGGTCAACTATTGCCCAAATCTCGCAAGGTAATTTCAACTCGACTGTTTTCCCGCGCACTCGCATTAGGACCAAAACTAACTGGCTTTTTAGCACCATAACCTTGCGCAGTAATTAAACGCGTATCTGCACCATTACTCCACAAATAATTAGCCACGGCTTGCGCTTGCTCGGTAGAGATCTCAAACTCTTCTTCCGCACTACCGAACCCCCCACCAGTGTACGCTGACACGGCAACAGAGATCTTAGGCATAGGCTCAATAAAATCGATGATTGCATCTAAAGTAGAATCTGAGTTCGTTGCGAGATCAGCTGTATGATTGTAGAACAATTGCGAGATGGGAACGATCATCTTCACATAATCACCCACACGCACAACCTGCACATTACGCATCTGTAGTTTCTCAACTTCATCGTGATTGCTGTCCACATATGAACCAATCATACTGCCAGCCACAGCGCCAATCGCCCCTCCAATGAGAACACCTGTAGCCCCCCCCATTGCAACGCCACCCACAGCACCTCCGGCAACACCGCCTAGCACCGCGCCCTTAGCTGTCGTGGAAGAATTGCGGTATGCATCCATCGGCGTATGTGACGTGCCGCACGCGGATAAAAAGAAACAACATGCACCCAACAATATAAGCTTTCTCACTCTCGAACCCCTCTATTCTTCACCGTCTTGTTTTAAATTATTAATATAGTCAGTAATTTCATCCGCCAAATAAACAAGCTGCTCAGCACTCGCCAGCTCATCAATCTCAGGAGGATACTCAGTGGCCGCTTCTATGTCGCGTACCATTTCTTTGGTAATACTCGCCGCTTGCTTTTCAGGGCGGCCGCACACGCGCTCAGTTAATTCAATTTGTGACAACAACGATGCGCGTTTCAACATTGAACCTGAGAAACGCTTCAAATCTTCACGCCCAATTAGCTGGAGTGTGATATCCAGCAAACGAACTCGAGAAAAAACATTAATCGTTTTACTGGTTTCTCTCTCAGTAGAAGGCTCTTCAGGCTGAACAAAATCAGCCGTTAACTCAGTTTCAATCGATGGCTTCAACTCATCATCAAATGAAATTGGCGGCATCAAATCTTCCGGTTCTTCTTCAGCCACATTATCTTTATCATGGTAGGCCAACAAGACAGCAACACTGCGCTCAATTGAGGTCTTAGCTTCATTTTCATCTAATGCCGTACGAACAAATGAAACATCCGTCGTATCGCAAACCACTTTCTCAAGAAGATCATCTCTCTGTATAGCTTTCAAGAAATTCGCTTCACGCACTTCGAAGTTAATCAGCTTTCTTGCAGGCGGTTTATCAATTTTTAAAAAGTGGTTAAGGCGCATATTACGCGTAGGGCGAGGATTAGCAAAAAAGGACTTCGCACGAACAATTTTCGATTTAAAGAAAATATGCATCTCACCGACGTCTTGATCTTTCAAATCAAGAAGGTCAATACGAGCACGTCGCTCAGAAGAGGAGCTTCGTGTATCGACGTAACTGTTCATCACGCTAGACTGATTCGTTTGAAAGGAATCCACTTTCGTTACAAATGCTTCACCTGCGGTTTTAGAAAAGAAATCCCATGTTTCAATTGGATCCTCTAATTTCATACAGATCTTAATATTAGTGTTCGCACCAATAGATAACGCCTCTTCTTTTGACGCTTTCTGGAATGCCGGTAAATCTTGTCCTGCAAAAATAGCCGAGAAACCAAGGGAACGCGCCTGCGCTGGTACAACAGCAAACCCTTCTACCGCGTAATAACCATACTCATCGAGAATACACATAAACGGCGTTTTGGCATTGGTGGGTTTCTTCTGAATAACATCTTTATATGAGCCTTCAACCTCCGTTCCCAAGCCAGACGCCATCATCGCTTTTAGCGACGACACAATAATCTTACCTAAGTTAGCCAATTCATCAGGTGATTTCTCAAGCGCAGGTAACAACACGACTAAGATACGACGATTTAATACGACGTCCTTAAAATCCACCTCAGGAATGTTGGTACGAATAATATGACCATACGTATCTGCAAGCGAGGTAAATACACGGCCCAACTGCATGGTAATAAAACCGTGCTGCTCTAACGTTTGTCCGCTTTGCTTTCCTGGCTTGCTAAAGTCATAACCTGGCAAGTTAATCAGGTAGTTTTTTATAGGTTCGATCACCACCTCAGGAACACCCGCCAAACTCACAGGCTCTTGATCTTGACGCGGAAACATTTTTTGCTCACCACCAATAGGCTCAATCATGTGTAAAGCAAAATATTGACGCACTGTATTGGCGTCTAACAATATTTTACCGTCATCACGCATATACACCAAGACTTTCATCAACGATTCCACAAACGAAATCGCACGCCCTTTCCACATATCACCATCGCCTGATTGCCCTGAGCTATCCATCAAGCTCGTCACTAACTGCGACAACATACTTGAAGAACCATTAGCAAACGGGTTCATGGTGTTTGACAAACGAAATTCTTGGGGACCAATCACATCTCGCGCACCGGTCATGAAATTAATCAATAAAATATCGTCTTCTCGGCCCATGCTGCGCGCCAGCGAGAACACTTTAGAAAACAAACTGTTATCACCTTTACCATCGACATAGATAAGACCACTGCCTTGCATCAAAGCATTGTATGCCAAGGAGACTAAGGTTTCTGTTTTACCACTACCCGTTGAACCGAAGATCAAACAGTGAGTACGCATATCATCGTTATTAAACCAAAGCTCAGCATTATCCGAATTTTGATTTCCGAAAAAACAAATGCCTTGCGCATCATTAGGCTTCGTGCCACCAGGTTTCATATCATTATAATCTTTCACACCTGAACGTTGCGGCATTCGAAATGGAAGCGTTTGCTTGCGTGATTTTGAATATAAGAAAATCCCCATACCTATAATAAAGACCAAATCAGAAAGGCCCGAAAAAACAATCGCAAATACGGCCATTGCTATCAAAAGTATGGAGCAGTTAAATGGTTTATCAAAAAAATCTTTGACGCGTTGGCCCAACGTTCGCGTATCACGTATCAGCTTGGAAGGATCTTGCTCTTGATGGCCCTCTAGACCACGTATTACTCTTTTTTTACTCATGAGTCTTGAATCCCCAATCGTTCGGCCTCAAGATCTCGGTCTGACTGATAGACCATTTCAGAGATCGCAGTCTCCAATGCATTGCTCGCCTCTTCAATCATTGGTGCTTTTAATTTACGTCCTATTTCACGCTCTGCTAACAAGTGCGCAAAAGGGCCTGCTACTTCTGTAAAAGCGGTCCATCGACCTACATTATTGAGCATATACCAGAGGCGCCTATCAACGGGCTTCAACCATAAGAAATCAGCGCTGGCCAACACGCCACTGGTTCTGCCGAGCTCTAACATGGATGCCATGACAGTCAGTACATAAGCGTGTCTAGCCGTGACACGACGAGTCAACTTAGTGTCACCGTATTTCTTTAACAAGGTATCAACACCTGTAAAATCTAACTTACCCGAATATGAAGAACGGGAAATTTGCGACAGCAATTTTTCAGCGGCCTCTGAATCATTTTCAGCACGCGCAGAAAAAATAGCAAAGAGCGCGCGAATGTGTATCGGTAGTTTTTTCAAGCCCGGCCATAGCGGGCCCAACTGCATTGAAAAATATTTGTTTGAAGCGCCACGGTCCAACTCTACCGTTACTTTTTGATCTTTCGCTAACTGCCCTTCGAGCAAAGGCGCAACGATCTCTGTGAGCAATCCATTCTTCTTTGCAAACTCCATTGGCTGCATGGACATTGCCCATGGACCTTCTGTAATTTTATGTTCTAACAAATCAACTGCTGCGATAGGATTCACTTGCGGCCAATTTTCTCTTTCGCATTGCAAAAATAATTTCATGTCGTAGGTTTTTGTGTACTTGCGCACTTCATCAATACTGTAAATGTAAGCGGCGCACGTGAGCATGATGATCATGACGGGAATTTTTAAGTAGTTACCGACAACCGTCGCAACAGCCGCTACATCGGATGCCCCTATTTGGGAAGGAGGAATCGTTGAAATCCATTCTTGGACAACATCGAGCTTATCAGTGAATGCACTTAAGGCTAGAATTTCTAAGGCTTTAATTTTGAGGTAGGCGAAAATAAGGTATTCGCTTGCGAAATACCAAACGCCCGCTGCAAAGACAAAAATGCCAATCATTATCCATAGCATCGCTGCGGAGTTGTCTTGTCCGCCTTGTCCGCCGCCACCGCCGCCTTGTGGTGCTGCCATAACAAATTACCTTTTTAATTATTATTGTTCTATTTATAAACCAATTATAACCCGTACAACGCTTGTATAACAAGTATAGCGTAATATATACAAAGATGTGGATTTCTAATGGGCTTTTGGTAACTGTATGATAAATTGATGGGTCAGGACTATTTATCCGCAACTTGCGGGAGAACTCACCTGACCCCGGGCTTTATATGCCGTCCTGTTTTTCGCGAATTTCTGCAACTGTTTTACAATCAATGCATAAAGTTGCTGTTGGGCGAGCTTCTAAACGACGAATGCCGATCTCAACGCCACACGCTTCACAATAACCATAATTGTCATCATCGATATCTTGCAAACCGTCTTCTATCTTCTTGATTAGTTTACGTTCTCTATCACGAGTTCGTAATTCCAGGCTAAATTCTTCTTCTTGAGTTGCGCGATCACTCATATCAGGAAAGTTCGCAGCTTCGTCTTTCATGTGAACAACAGTACGATCAACCTCTTCCATCAACTGAGATTTCCAAGCAGTTAAAACATTCCGAAAATGATCCCGTTGAGCGGCATTCATATAATCTTCGTTGTCTTTGGTTTGATAGGCCGGTATACCCATCATGACTAATGCAGGTTCATTTTGAGCGCTTTTTGGCATCACTCCACCTCCTTGGTAGCTAAAATTGAAGACACGCAATCCTACTGAGTTTCATTTCATTTGGCAACAGGATTCTATCCATTTATAATGTCTTTCTACCTGTTATAATACTTGGAAATACAGATGAAGCCAATTCGCCTATTTTTTATTCTTTTCATGATGTTATCAACGACAGCACTTTCTGCAAGCTCTAATAGCTGGGAATTAGTCTGCTCGAAGGGAGAAAAAGAGTGCCGATCTTTGTGGTCACAATCCCCCATTCCCGACACTAACGGTAATATAGTTGTTGCTTACAATGTTCATCACAACCTAGAAAACCAGCCCATTGTGAGCTTTGTTGTGAACATTAACCGTGTCAACTTACACCCTAATGTCGACATGATTATTGTCTATACCAGCAAGGATAATGTCCTGCCTATTCCCATTGCTGCACGCGATGCAACCGGTGTCACTGCTGCGTTTGATAACGCGGTCACAATCAGCAAACTTCTGGATAAAATGCTCGACTCGGAAAAACTCAATGTCAGCTTTATGCAAGAAGGCTTAGTTGAAAATACGACAATCGCTATACCGCTAGAGGAGTTCAAAGAGAAACTCAAATCAATGCCTCACGGTGAAGAAACATTCACGCAAAAGATGCCTGAGTAATACGATCATGACCGGCCATGTCTTGAAAGCAGATTACTGAAGCAAACCCGTGATCTACACACAACTGTCGAATGGGATCGGCTTGATCATAGCCGTGCTCTAAGAACAAAACACCGCCTGGCTTTAAGAACGCACCTGCTGTACGAACAATTTCACGAATTGCATCCAATCCGTCCTCACCAGAACTCAACGCTGATTGCGGCTCAAAACGTAAGTCACCGTGCGTCAAATGCGAATCGCTTAACGCAATGTACGGCGGGTTGCTGATAATGATATCAAACAAACGGGTGGGCAATGCATCACACCAACTGCCTTCGAAAAATGTCACATTCTTTAGTGCCAGACGATCTGCATTTTTTGCTGCAACGCGCAAAGCCGCATGACTCAAATCAGTTGCAACAAAAGAAGCCTTAGGTAAATGATGCGCCAGCGCGCAGACGATCGCACCACTGCCTGTCCCTAACTCAGCTATCTCACTTTTGCTATTTTGCGACACACACTCCAACACAAGCTCAACTAACATTTCTGTTTCAGGACGAGGAATTAAGACATCACTGTTTACCGTTAAGTTGATATCCCAAAACGATTTTTCACCCAAGATATAGGCAATAGGTTTTCCCTGAACACGGGCATCGAGTAATTCAAAAAAAGAAAGGCGCACTTTTTCATCGCAAGATTTTTCTGGCCACGCCAATAGGTGTTCACGAGACTCGCTCAACACAAACGCCAATAACAACTGCGCTTCAAACTCTGGTTGCTCAACACAATCTAGCAACATAGCTTTTGCCGACGTGAGTAACGAACGAATAGTCTCTGACATTAATCGCCAACTGCTGATAACAAGTCAGCTTGATGCTCTTGAATTAAAGGTTCAATCACTTGCTGCAACTCGCCTTCTAAAATTGCGGCCAATTTATAGAGCGTTAGATTGATGCGATGATCCGTCATGCGACCTTGTGGAAAGTTGTATGTGCGAATACGCTCAGATCGATCACCTGAACCCACTAAATCGCGTCGAGTCTGCGCTTGCTCCGCATGGTGCTTCGCTTTTTCAGCCGCCAAAATACGCGTTTGTAATAACGCCATCGCTTTAGCTCTATTTTTATGTTGCGAACGCTCGTCCTGACACTCAACCACAACACCCGTAGGTAAGTGAGTAATACGCACAGCAGAGTCCGTGGTATTCACGTGCTGACCACCTGCGCCTGACGAACGATAAGTATCAACTTTCAAATCTGCTGGATTAATATGAACTTCATCCACCTCATCAGCTTCTGCCATCACCGCAACCGTACAAGCTGAGGTATGCACACGGCCTTGTGATTCTGTTTCAGGCACGCGTTGAACACGGTGTGCGCCTGATTCAAATTTTAAATTCGCATACACATCTTGTCCACTAATACGAATAATTATTTCTTTATAGCCACCGTGATCACCTAAACTTTCACTCGCAACCTTAGATGTCCAACCTTGAATTTCAGCATACCGCATATACATGCGCGCCAAATCGCCTGCAAACAAAGCAGCCTCATCGCCACCGGTACCTGCACGCACTTCTAAATAAATATTGCGATCATCATCAGGATCCCGAGGCAATAACAATATTTTCAAATCACTTTCGATCGTTTCAATATCGGCTTTAGATTGATGGAACTCTTCTTCTGCCATTGCACGCAAATCAGGATCCTCATCCTTCATAAAGGTTTTGGCATTTTCAAAAGCTTCTACTGCGTTTTCATAACGCCCGAAACACACAACAATAGGCTCTAGCTGTGCGTACTCTTTAGATAGCTGACGGAATTTGTCCTGATCAGTAATGATTTCAGGTTGACTCAACAGCTCACCGACTTCCACTTGACGTTCTCGTAAATTTTTTAATTTCTCAATAACTGATGCTTTCATATTTTATTCTATTCCAAATAATTCTTGCGCTAACTCTAACATGTCCAGACGCCCGTCGTAACCGGCCTTTTTTATTTTGACCGATGGCTTATGCATGAGCTTATTAATCAATGAACGCGTTAATAGCTTAATCACCTCATCTGCTGGCACGCCTTTTTCCAGCGCCGCTAAGGCTTTATCGCACTCTAAAGCACCCAAACATTCAATGTGCTGCCTGTAACTGTTAATCGTGCTAGTCGCCTCTAACGATTGCAACCAACGTGCATAATGTTTCACTTCCAAATTAATCACTTCTCGCGCTTTATTGGCGGCATGCGCGCGACCTTGACGATTTTCATCCATCAAAGTTCGCAGGTCATCAATGCAATGAAGGTCAACACTAGGCAAGCTCATCACAGCCTCATCAACATTACGAGGCACACCAACGTCTACAATAAATAATTGCTTGCAAAACACTTCCAGCATTTCTTTTGTCACAATAGATTCTGGCGCAGCGGTTGCCGTCACCAGCACATCAACGTCGGCTAACACATCAGGCAAAGACTCTAACGAATGTGCAGCTCCATCAACATCCCCTGCTAACGATTTCGCGGAACGCAGGCTACGATTAACAATCAACAAATTCGCCCCCATGACATGAAAACGTTTTGCAATGTATTGTGCGGTTTCGCCAGCGCCAACAATCAATACGGTTTTCGTTTTAAGGCAATTAAATTTCTGCAGTGACAAGGTCACGATAGTCGAGGCAAGCGAGACAGGGCATGCACCAATGTCGGTGCTGGTTCTAATTTTTTTAGCCACATGAAACACACGTTGAAATAAACGATCGAGCTGTGAACCAATAGCGCCGACATTAGTCGCCTTCACAAACGCCATTTTCATTTGACCTAAGATTTGTGGTTCACCCAATATCATTGAATCCAAACCACAGGCAACTGACATAAGGTGTTCGATTGCTTCGGATGCTTGCAAACAATACCAATGGGGCTGAATGACACAGAGGTCTACCGCTTTTTCTTCTGCGAGCCATGACAACAGCACGCTCGGATCATCTGTGTCACAGATAATTTCGGTACGATTACAGGTGGATAAGATAACGGCTTCTCGAACTGCATCTAACGACAAGAGTGCTTCCAAGTGAACAGCAATATCATCAGGTGCAAATACAAGCCGCTCTCTTAAAGCAAGAGTTGCAGACTTGTGGTTTATCCCCCCAACAACGATTGGCATGATCTTGGTTTTCCTCATTTCGTTTTGCGACTAAAAGTACATCATTTGAGCGATTATAGCAACAGTTGACTCTATGAATATAAATTAGCATTATCTACGTAATAGAGGGAGCCTATTAATGAGATTATTTTTCATCATCCTTGCTGCACTTTTATTGAGCTCTTGCTCATCAAGGCCCGCACGCATGGCGCCACTGAACAAACATTTGACATGGGATGACCGCAGCAAAGCGAACGCATGCGTAACGCGCTGGCAAATCAAAGGCGCCACCAGCATCAAAACACCAGACGAAAGCCTCAGCGCATCATTAAACTGGCATCAAGAAGGCCCCTACAGCTACCACATCGTGCTCCTCGGCCCGATGGGCTCTGGCAGCATGACCATTTCACGCGAAGGCAATGAAGTCAGCTTACTGACCTCTGACGGACATAACGGCAAAGCCGCCAGCGCTGAAGACCTAATGCAAGAAGAGCTTCAATGGTCACTCCCTGTCTCTGATCTCTACTACTGGATTCGCGGACTCCCCGCTCCTGGCAGCAAATCAAATATGATTAACGACACCTACAACCACCTACAAAAACTTGAGCAAAAAAATTGGGCAGTTGACTACTTAAGATACACAAACGTTGACGGTCTCGACCTTCCGAGCAAAATTTACATGAATCATGACGACATAAATGTTCGAATAGTTATCAGTAAGTGGGAAATCGAAAAAAACTGCATATCTTAATTGACAGAAGATCCTCAACTTAGCACAATGCCACCCTAGTCGTACGGACATGACCCTTCGGGGGTCAAAAGCGTTGTTAAATTGGGGCGTCGCCAAGTGGTAAGGCACAGGGTTTTGATCTCTGCATTCCCAGGTTCGAATCCTGGCGCCCCAGCCAATTTACCTATAGGAGATCCATGTGTCCCAGTCACCGAGATTTAAACTCTTCACAGGAAACGCCAACCCCGAACTCGCCAAAAAAATTGCCTACCATCTAGACACCACAGTAGGAAAAGCCAAAGTTACCACCTTCAGCGATGGCGAAATTGCCATTGAGATCCAAGAAAATGTTCGTGGCAAAGATGTTTATATTCTCCAATCGACTTGCGCACCAACCAATGACAACTTAATGGAATTGCTCACCATGGCAGATGCCTTACGTCGCGCATCCGCTGCAAGCATCACCGCTGTCTTGCCCTACTTTGGTTATGCCAGACAAGATCGCCGCATCCGCTCAGCACGCGTACCTATTACCGCTAAAGTGGTTGCTGACATGATCAGCACCGTAGGCATCAATCGCGTATTAACCGTTGACTTACATGCTGACCAAATTCAAGGATTCTTCTACATCCCAGTTGATAACGTATACGCAACCCCGATCATGATAGAAGACATTCAACAAAAACACTTCAAAAACGTGAAAATCGTATCACCCGATGTGAGCGGCGTTATTCGTGCTCGCGCGATTGCAAAGCGCTTACATAATGGTTTAGATTTAGCCATTATTGATAAACGTCGTCCACGCGCTAACGAATCCGAAGTTATGAACGTTATCGGTGAAGTGAAAGACCATCACTGCATTGTCATCGACGACATCATCGATACGGCAGGCACCTTGTGCCAAGCGGCCGCTGCATTAAAGAAAAATGGTGCTAGCGGTGTTTCTGCTTATATCACCCACGCTGTTTTATCTGGAAAAGCCATTGAAAACATCACAGCCTCTGACATTGATGAGCTAGTTGTTTCTGACACTATCCCACTCAGCGCTGCTGCCAAGAAGTGTAAGAAAATAAGACAGATTACATTAAGCGGCACACTCGCTAGAGCCATTTCACGCGTCAATCGCGCGGAATCGTTGAGCTCAATGTTTATAGAGTAATCGCACAAAACACCCAGATGACATCATCCAGACTCTCGGATATACTAGCTATATGTGATTTTGAGGTCTCATTACATGACAATTCTAGCGCCTTATATCGATTCTGAAGTCGGCAAACTCAAACAAGTCTTGATGTGCCGCCCCGGTGCCGCCCTAAAGCGCTTAACCCCTGAAAACTGTGAGCACCTACTATTTGATGATGTCTTATGGATTGAAAGAGCCGAGGAAGAGCACGATACCTTCACCAACACCTTACGCGAGCGCGGCATTAATGTCTTATTGTTAAGAACCTTACTAGAAGAAACGTTACATATCCCTAAAGCGCGAACCTGGCTACTCGATAATCTTTTTTATGCATCCCACCTAGGCCCTGCTCTCACAGAACAACTCACCGATTATTTCGCAGGCATCTCACCTGAAGCGTTAACCACCTATTTAATTGGCGGCATCACATTAGAAGAAGTCCCTTCCCTCAAGCATTCACTTTTCACACGCACCCATGCGCCGTATGATTTTTTACTGCCACCCATCCCTAATATTCTTTTCACACGCGATACCTCGTGCTGGATCAATAGAGGCGTCATGATAAGCTCAATGGCAAAAGCAGCCAGACGCCGAGAAAACCTGCATGCGATGATGATTTATAATTTCCACCCTGCGTTTATCGAGCATCAAACTGAAGTTCTCTTTGGTGACCCGCAACAACGCGAAACACCCATTGAAGGTGGCGATGTGATGTGTGTTGGAAACAATACTGTCTTAATCGGACTGAGCGAGCGCACGTCTTCGCAAGCAGCCGAAATGCTCGCCATGCAATTATTCAAGCGCACAAAGATTACAAAGGTTATTGCGGCAAAGCTCCCACGAAAACGTTCGTGCATGCATTTAGACACCGTCATGACGATGATTGATCATGATATGTTTTGCATCTACCCCAACATCATCCACAACACGCAAGCTTTTTTGATGACACCTTCTTCTGATAGCGAACATGTCCCCGTGACCCCTTGTGACGATTTTATATCAAGCGTCGCAGACGCGCTTGAAGTCGGCAAACTCCGAACCATTCACACAGGACATGACTCATTTTCACAAATGCGAAGAGAACAATGGACTGATGCTAATAACTTACTCGCGCTAGAGCCGGGCGTCGTTATGAGCTATGACCGCAACACCATAACAAATGCCTTACTCGAAAAAGCGGGCGTAGAGGTGATCACCATTCCAAGCGCAGAACTCAGCCGCGGTCGCGGCGGCACACACTGCATGACCTGCCCGATTACGCGCGAGCCTACCTTAAAATAATAGAACAAATTCCACACTAGTCATAACCATAAGCCCCTAGAAATAACCCACTCATTTTATTAGGCATTCCTGGACAGATCAGTTACAATGCACGACCTTGGTGAGCACTGGTCGCAATGCCCGCCATATTTTAACTAACTAACTGATTATCGGAGATTACCCATGACAGACACACTCGTCTTAAATGCTAAAACCCGTTCAGACATAGGGAAAGGTGCGAGCCGCCGCCTACGTCGTGAGCAAAATTTGATCCCAGCCGTTGTTTACGGTACAGACAAACCGGCAACATCTCTCACATTTGATCACAATAAAGTGATTAAATTCTTAGAGTCTGAAGCGGTTTATTCCTCTATTTTAACCATCAACATTGATGGCACACCAGAACAAGTGGTATTGAAAGATCTACAACGCCACCCTTTCAAACCGAAAGTATTACACATGGACTTCATGCGCATTGATGCTAATGCTAAAATCCACATGAACGTACCACTGCATTTCACAAACCAAGATAAAGCACCGGGTGTTATTGAGGGCGGCGTCGCTTCTCACCTCATGACTGAAGTTGAAGTGATTTGCTTACCAAAAGACCTGGCAGAATTTATCGAAATCAACATCGAAGCACTTGGAATGGATGCGAGCATCCACCTTTCAGAAGTGGCTTTACCGTCAGGTATTGAACTTGCTATCTTCTCACACGGTGAAGACAGCCAAGATCCTGCAGTTGTGAGCATTCACAAGCCACGCGCTGTCGTTGAAGAAACAGATGAAACTGCTGCTGAAGGTGAAGAGGCTACTGCTGGCGAAGAAGGCGATGCTAAAGCTGAAGGCGAAGAAAAAGGTGAATCTGGTGACAAATCTGCTTAATATAGTAGAGTTGATTTAATATAGGGACATCTTAACAATGAACCTCACACCAATTTCACTCATAGTGGGCCTAGGCAATCCTGGGCCCGAATACGACGGAACCCGGCACAATGCCGGGGCCGACTTTGTCAAAGCGTTTGCAGACTCTCACTTTCTCACATTTAAAACAGAAGGTAAGTTTCAGGGCTTTTATACGCGCTTGCAACAAGACGGTATGGACTGCCATCTTCTTATCCCCACCACCTACATGAATAACAGCGGACAAGCTGTGCGTGCGCTCGCCAATTTTTTTAAAATATCGCCTGAGCACATTTTAATTGCACACGATGATTTAGATCTAAATCCTGGCACCGTTCGCATGCGACAAAGTGGCGGACACGGTGGGCACAATGGATTGCGTGATATCATTTCGCACTTAGGCACAAAAGATTTTTGTCGCTTACGTATAGGCATAGGCCACCCTGGCAATAAAGCGGATGTGACTAATTTTGTCTTAAAGAAAGCGCCAAACAAAGAACAAAACTTAATACAAGAAGCAATCGATGACGCAATGCGCATCGTACCAGAATTACTTGATGGCCAAATTCAAAATGCCATCCAAACTTTACATTCACAACCACAACGAGAAAACGATGGGATTTAAATGCGGCATTGTAGGTTTACCTAACGTGGGTAAATCAACCTTATTCAATTCATTAACAAAAGCAGGCGTTGAAGCTGCAAACTATCCATTTTGCACGATCGAACCCACTGTAGGTATCGTACCCGTACCAGACTTACGCTTAGATGCGCTTGCTGGCATTGTGAAACCTGAAAAAATATTGCCGACTACTATTCAATTTGTGGATATTGCCGGCCTTGTTGAAGGCGCGTCAAAAGGTGAAGGCTTAGGTAATAAGTTCTTAGCCAATATTCGCGAAACCGATGCTATCTGTCACGTCGTCCGTTGTTTTGATAACGATGACATTGCGCATGTTGCTGGAAAAGTGAATCCACTTTCTGACATTGAAACCATCGACACTGAACTTGTGCTCGCTGACATGGAAACCATCGACAAAGCACTACTCAAAGTCAGCAAGCTCGCAAAAAGTGGGGACAAAAAAGGGAAAATCGACGCCGCGTTATTAACAAAGTTAAAAACACATTTAGACGAAGGCAATCCTGCACGCACCTGTGACTTAACAAACGACGATAGACAATCGCATTACCTGCAACACTTACTCACAATCAAACCGATTCTCTACGTCGCCAATGTGAACGAAGATGGTTTTGAAAATAACCCTTACCTCACACAAGTTGAAGAGCACGCCAAGAACGAAGACGCCCGTGTCATTCCTGTTTGCGCTGCAATTGAATCTGAAATTGCTGAACTCGATGAAGCGGACAAAATTGAATTCTTACAGGAAATCGGACAAAAGGAACCTGGCTTGAATCGCTTAATTCGCGCAGGCTATGACTTACTCCACTTACAAACGTTCTTCACCGCCGGTGTTAAAGAAGTACGTGCTTGGACAACGCGCATTAATGCCACAGCCCCACAAGCGGCTGGCTGCATTCATACCGATTTTGAGAAAGGTTTCATTCGCGCTGAAGTCATCGCCTATGATGACTATATTTCATGCCAGGGTGAATCTGGCGCTAAAGATGCTGGAAAATGGCGCCTTGAAGGTAAAGACTACGCCGTTAGCGACGGCGATGTTATGCACTTTAGATTTAACGTATAAATTTTAATCGAAAATCAAGCACTTAACTGTACAAGAATTGACTTATAATGCGATAGGCGTATCATAATACGTTATGGATATGTTTATCATTTATAGGGAGATTGACTGATGAAAAAGAAACCAACCAATATAGCAGCTGCCGCTGCTATCATTACCGCAGGTGTTGCGCTATCTGGAACAGCGACTGCGGGCTTCAACTCAAACACGCCCGCACATAAACACGGCGAAATGACACAAGCTTACTACACATCCACAGCCTGTCACCCATGCATCCCAGAAAGTGTGACGCACGAAATGATGAATGTTGAACCATGCATGCCCTGCCACCCTTGCATGCCTGAAAACCTAAACGATAAGATGATGGATGTTCATCCTTGCATGCCTGAAAAAGCAAAAGGAAAAATGATGGATGCTCATCCTTGCATGCCTGAAAAAGCAAAAGGAAAAATGATGGACGCTCATCCTTGCATGCCTGAAGAAGCAAAAGGAAAAATGATGGACGCTCATCCCTGCATGCCTGAAGAAGCAAAAGGAAAAATGATGGACGCTCATCCTTGTATGCCTTGCCATCCTTGCATGCCTGATAACGTGAACGATAACATGATGGACGCAAATCCTTGTCACGCTAGCGATCACATGCACGATAAAATGAACGACGCAAAAGACAAAGGCATGAACGAAGCAGAATCATGGAACCCTTGTGCGGCTGACCACCCTTGCATGCCATCATTTGGTTGCAATCCTTGGAATGGTGAGTAATGATAAAAGGGCCTTCGGGCCCTTTTTCAAACAAGGAACGTTATGAAAAACCAACTCACGGCTGGAAATAAGATCATTGAATGTCTGCGTGTTTTACAAAAAACAAATAGCAATGTTGTCGGTGAAATTCTTCGCCAATCTCCCAAGCTTATGGAGTGGACGCACTATCCGAAAGGTGACGTTTTTGATTCCGCAACGCACGCGCAATATTATTTTCATGCGCACCCTCCTGCAAATCGAGACACCCCAAAAGAACACGGACACTTTCATTGCTTCTTACGAAAAGGAGGAATGCCTGATGAGGTAAACGCAGTCGTCTTACCCAATAATGTTGATGAAAACCAAGCGGACCTATCCCACCTAATCGCCATCTCGATGGATAACCACGGCTTCCCGATTGGATTGTTCACAACAAATCGCTGGGTCACGGGCGAGGCGTGGTACAAAGGGGATGACGTGATTAAAATGTTAGATCGATTCGACATCGATCACGCCTGGCCTTCTTGGCCAACAAACATTTGGCTGACCAATATGATTCGCCTATTCAAACCTCAAATTATCGAATTAATAAAAGAGCGCGATCGCGCCATCGCCACCTGGAAAGACACGCATCCAGGCACCGATGTTTTTGAAGACCGCGAACTTGAAATCACTTCATACCTCGCAATCAACATTGAGAAACACATAAATAATCTCAACGCGCACTGTAAGGTAACAGAATGATCATGATTTAAAACGACATTCTCCACCACCAGAACCAGGATTATTTTTATCTTCAACCCAGTCAGCTATTAATACAGTATGCAACGGATCACCTTGCAATTTTTCTTGCACATGAGTCGCAGTCAAATCAAGCGAGCACGCTGGATACCAAACATCATCAACATTAAAAGCAACGCCCAGCGTTTTTCCTTTTGACGGTATATTAATATCCGCCCATTCGCCATCTGGCAAATCACTTAACGGAATCCAGTTATCTGGAGAAGCCTCTGTATTATACGACATCGCTACTATGGGTTGATCGATTGCTTTCACAACTGTCACAATATTCACTGGCATAAACAATTCTGGATCGTGAGCATCATAGCTTGGCACATCTTTAAAATCAGGGGAGACCATCGATCCTTTATACCCAAACGGGTTATACCAATAACTTAACATCATCGTCCAAGCTGTTGATGCCGTGCTTGGCAATGGGTTGGCAAACCAACCAAACGGAATTTCATAACGACGACTTGCATAGTAAATTGCTGTTTCATTCGTGGCAAGCAAGGTTTTATATTGCGCCGGAAGACCACCGTCGTTAGAAAAATTCTTCTGCTCATAACGCTCACTGCTTAGCGCTAATAAACCCTCAAGCATGCTCGCTTCATCCGCTTGAAGCTCTGCGAGTTCTTGCTCTGAAATACCCGCGTTATTTTCATAATACTGAATTAACATGTGCACCATATTAATCGCGCCCGCCGTCCATTCACCTGACAATACGCGCTCTTCGCTTTCACGTTGATCGGTATAACCCACGCCCCACAAATCTCCATCCTTGCCAATATAGCCAGACTTTTCTTTTGCAACCCGCCAAATGTTAAATGATGCTGCTTGACCAAACCACGTGTCTACTGTTTTCGGGCCTAGCGCTGTAACGCGCCAGGTGTTCACATCTAGCGCGTAAGGTTCTAGAGTTGCAGTAAAGGCGCCATCGACATATTGGCCGCCTTGATAAAATTCATTTGCATTTCCGTGCCATGCATATTGTTTGAAATATTCAATCAATCCGAGTGTCACGCCGCCTTGGGGCAAGTCGCCGCCATAGAGCATGACATTAATTACGTTATTCGCGCGCGATAAGCGCTCACTTTGATTCCAAAGCGCATACGCGTATTTTGGATTCTCAATGCTTGAGGCGGTATTACCATAGCCATAAAGGAAATCGCCATTGGCGGCTCGAGAGTCTACTCGGTTTAAGCGCTTGTTCTCATTGTTAATATAGATCGCTGCATCAGCAGTCGATAAACCCAATGTATTGGCAGCACCTAACGCCAACGCAATTTGCCAGGTGCTCGCATCATAAATATCAGCCGCCGTCACGGCAAACACACGCTCTTCTTGCAATTGCCCACCCGCTGAAGCAGGATCTTCTGGGGCAATTGCATAAGGTGGGTAGAAAACGGCGTCAGTCACATAACAATCCGCGCCGGTGCAAACATAGTCGCCCCAGTATTCAATATTGTTAGAGTAATAACTGCGAGGCAGTTTTGCTTTAATCGTTTGGAAATCACCAGAGCCCTCAAAAAGGAGACTCCCTGTCAAAAACCGTAACTCGGATTCGAGCTCTGCTTGAGATTGAAAACTATTAGGCAAGGCAGTAGCTGATTCGATAGAGACAACGGCTAGAAAACCTGCCGCAAGCTTGACGGAATTGCGCATCATTCACCCTCGATATTTATTATTAGTTTAATAGTATATCGAAAGGCCAAAAAAAAGCCATGATGCTTAAAACATCATGGCTCCCTTAATCGCGAGAAACAATTATGCTGGTGTTTCTGTCGCTGGCTCTTCTGTCCATGTACCAGTTTGTGTATCAGCATCAAACCATTGATCTTCAGCTGTCGTTGTTTCAGCTACAACCGCTTTTTTTGCCATCTTCGTTTTCTTTGCTGTTGTTTTCTTTTTAGCAGGCTTTGCTGTCACTTTCTTTGTCGTGACTGTCTTTTCTTTCTTAGCGGTAACTTTCGCTTTCGCTTCAGCTTGCGCTGCACGCCATTCTTTTTCCCACTCAGCGTCAAACTTCTTCATTGCTTTAGCCATAGCAGTACACTTCTTCAATTGATTCTGTGTTCTCTTCATATCAGTTTTAGCTGTTGCTGCGATCGCTTGAGCTGCGGTTGTCGCTTTTTGAGCAACATCCATTGCTTTTTGGGCGGTTACAACTTGTTTCTTTTGCGCTGCGGTTGCTTTCTTAGAAGCCGCTTTCGTTGTAACTACTTTCAGCTTAGCTTTTACTTTCTTTTCTTTTTCTTGCACTTTCTTAACGTCAGTGGTGGTTTTTGCAACTAATTTTTTTGCTACGGTAACTTGTTTTGTCCATGCGTCAACAACAGCTTTTTGAGCTGCCATCATTACTTTTTCAGCCTTTTGCATTGCGGTTTGCTTAGCGGGTGTCTTTTTTGCTTTTGTTTTTGCTTTTACTTTTGCCTTAGCCATTCATTATCTCCTTACGATAAAAATTTCACTGTCATAGATTAGCTCAAATCTGAGCAGGCTAGAGTTTACCCTGGCTGAACTAAAATAATCAACTATAATGCAACTAAATTTAAAACAATAAATTCTAGCTCATATATGGTCCCAATATAACTTTAGTGTTATGATCCGCGTATATATTGATAAGGAGAATAAAATGCCTCGTAACAAAAGAAAAACGCGCTATCAATCCACCCGACATATTCAACGTTTATTTTGTGAAAAAAACAATCGCGGCAAACCAGATGTCTCGCGCCTACTCTATAACAGCACTGATACACCCATCACTTCTATCCATAGAATCTCTACCCCACAAGACCCTACAATTGCCTACATCGAGAATAAACTCATCGCTAACTTTATACCGACAGGTTTTGCCGCACCTTGCGGAATGACCTTACTTGGTCTCTCAGCACTTATGCACTATCTTGATGCCAACCATTATCTGTACCCCACTATAAGCCTGTTTAGCCTACACGTACAGGCGTCACTGGGTGTGCAATTTGTTGTTTATCTACTTAAGGCACGGACTCACTTTAAAGAAACAATGAAACGCCAGTTCGTGGCAATTTCCATTGTATTGCGCGAAAACAACTACTCTCCCCAGGACACCAAAGGCCTTCTGAAACTGTACATGCTGAGCTGTGAGGCCCTCATCAGCACACAAGAATCTAAGGACTACTCAAACTACATTAATTATATCAACCTGCTGACTCACAGCTTGACATTGATCGGTAGTATTGAAAAACTCTATTCCACCCTATATTCAAAAGAATCAATCAACCTACTCAGCATAGCGACAGACTCATATTCATTTACTGGCATCGTCATTCTTGCCGGGATTTTTTCAAGCGCCCGACATGCTCAAAAAATACAGCGTCAAATACACAGTTTACTTGATGAAAGCTATGCAAGACTCATCCAAGACAAGCCAGAGCAAATACTCAAACCGTTTAAAAAATTTGAAAAAGAACGTAAGGCGCACGCGAGCGCTCACTCTATCTGCATAACTCGAGAACTAATTAGCAATTTAGCCTTAAGCTTTCTCATCCTGACCCCCAGCAGCAGCCTTCGAAGCTTTACGAAAGGCGGTATTGTTTTTGGATTATACGTCTACAATCACTGGAAAGACGGCAATCAGAAATCACAAATTATAGATCAGAGCCTTTCACCACACTACAGAAGATGACTCACAATAGAAAACTGGCGCTCAAGTGAACCCTGGTGCTTCAATGTAATTGCAAGCACTCGCTCACCTTCCATTATGGCTTTGACTTGATCTTGGAGTAAAGGAATGACGGCTTCAGCTAGCGCGCCAGGTGAACTGATGATGGTTAATGCGTCTTCGGCACACATTAACTCACTGACGGCTGCAAAATTATAGAGATGCGGCCCGGTCATCACAGGCTTTGCCAGCAGTAAAGGCTCTAAGAAATTATGGCCACCCGTTGGCACCAAACTCCCCCCCACAAACACCACATCAGCAGCTGCGTAGAAGACCGATAATTCACCCAGAGTATCGGCAAGATAAACTTGGCAATCATGCGTGCACGCTTCATTTTGACTTCTTCTGGCAAAAGGATAGCTTTGCGCTGTTAAAAGTGCGGCAACCTCATCACAACGATCTGGATGACGTGGAGCCAATAACAATAAAGCATTTGGGACGTGTTTTTGGATTTGGGCAAATGCCTCGAGCACTAACGCTTCTTCGCCCTCTCTCGTGCTCGCTGCAATCCAGACCGGTCGATCAGTTCCCAGCGCTTCGCGCAACTCCGTTCCCTTCACTCGAACACCTGGCGGAATTTTCGCATCAAACTTCATATTGCCTGCCACAGTCAAACGCGATTCGGGCAAGCCCATCATCACATAGCGTCTGCCATCATTTTCAAATTGAGCGATCACCCGATCAAAACACACCATAGTGTTCCGAATTAACGAACCGAATCGAAGGTAGCCTTTGGCGGATCTTTCAGACATCCGACCATTCACTATCACTGTATTAATATCCTGCTTGTGCGAGTAATAAACCGTATTGGGCCATATTTCTGTTTCCATAAAAATGGCCGTCTTAGGCTTAATCTTCTTTAAAAAACGTTTAACACAACACGGCATATCATACGGCGCGTAAACATGAAAAACCCTACCACCGAGTTTGTTGCGAACCTGCTCTGAACCGGTGGGCGTTGTGGTGGTCACAACTATCGGCTTATCGGGATATTCAAGCAACAGGCGCTCGATGAATGGCAAGGCTGCCAAGAACTCACCGACCGATACGGTATGCACCCAAATGCCACCTATCATCTCTGGACCTTTAAAGTAACCAAATCGTTCGGCAATTCGCTGACGGTACAAAGGCGCTTTTCGGCTGCGCCATAATAAACGTAATACCGCCAGTGGGGATAAGATATAAAACAAGAGACTGTATAAATAACGCAAGGCCAAACCTCTAAGCCATTGATCAAGGGTAATTATAACGCAATTAATCCCCGAACTCTATGAACCCTGAACAAAAATTGCTACAATGCCTCCTATACTATAATAGATACGAGACCTCATGCAGATTACTGGAAAAATCATTGGCTTAATCATCGGCCTACTCATTCTTGGCCCTGTTGGTGGCATTGTCGGCCTTTTCATCGGAAACCATTTTGATAAAAAAGCCTATCGCTTTGCTAGCATTAACCCTGAAGCGCAACGCCAAGCACAACGCCTATTTTCAGACATCACATTCAGCGTGATGGGCCATATTGCCAAAGCAGACGGCCGAGTTTGTGAGGCAGAAATTCGAGTTGCTCGCGCAATTATGGACAAGATTGGTTTTAACGAAGACCAACGTAAACGCTCAATGGAACAATTCTCTCTCGGAAAAGAATCTACATTCAGCTTAAACGATGCCTTAGATTCTTTGGCTAATGGCGTTAAACACCAACGTAACTTGTTGCGCATGTTCCTCGACATTCAAATTCAAGCCACTTATGCCAACAAAGTCGCAAGCCCAGCGCAGCAACGTATTTTGCAAGAAATCTGCAAACGCTTAGGCATCGCGCCCTTAAACTTTAACTTCTTAAACATGATGTACGGCCAAAATAGCTCCCACCAACAACAATCTCAAGGTCGTCAGCAACAATACTATCGACCGCAACAAGGCCAGCACAATCTCAACGAAGCTTATGCGATCTTGGGCGTAAGCAAAGGCGACACTAAAGCTGAGGTCAAACGTGCCTACCGAAAACTTATGAGTCAGAATCATCCAGATAAATTAGTGGCAAAAGGTCTGCCTGAAGAAATGATTAAACTCGCTACCGAAAAAACACAACGCATACAAAAAGCGTATGATTTGATTAGCAAATCAACGTAATAATAAAAGCAAGCTTAACCTCGCAACCCATGCTTGCTGTCAAAACCGACACCAATCACTGCATCTGTGTCCGACTGCTCCTCAACGATACTCCTCTTGACTTCTTCAACTGACTGAAGACTCTCAAACATAGCCAATGAAAGATTCTTTGCTTCGAGCAACCTACGCCTATCATCTTTTCTGGCCTTCCTTTTCAACTCATCAGACAAAGGCACGCCTAAAGATTCACATAACGCCAACTCAGGATCCATAGGGGCTTGAGGAAATAACGCCTCCTCAGGAGGCTCGGCTTCTGAATGATTCAACCAGCAAATACAACAGAAAAACACCACGAGAAACCCGCCTCCCATTATAGCGTTGTTAAACACGAAGATGTGCCAGATAAAAAAATAGATCTCGTTTTATACGGTGATGAGACGAGCAATATCGATTACAGCTTCTTAATTGATGATGTGACGCACCAATCATTTGCACATACCAGCAGCACAAGAGAGCCCACTAGAAAATACCCCATGCCACAATGCGGCTACGTTGTGACTGATTTTAACTACAATGTTGGATCGCGCTCGCATTTAAAGGGGCATTGCTGTGATCACAAAGACACTACACGCGTTGGCCCAAGAGCATTATATTCAACTTATGACATACGCAACTACATTCCTGAACCGCCAAACTCCTACTGGGGAAAACACATGCGCCGAGTCATTGTGGGGCAACAACGAAAAAATGACGATGCCTATATGCAACTTGTTCACTACCCCGAAGATCCCTTCATGACACGCAGCGGTCAGCCTGTGCCAGATTATATTTATTTTGCAACGATTGAGGTCAGCAACGACCACCAATATGAACCACAAGCTGTTTACAGTATTGATTGGGATATTGATTACGCTGAAGAGAAAATTGCTGGCGACAGCATGATCAGCTTATCTAACCGATACGCCATCGATACTGAAACAGCACCTACCGTTTCACTCTACGATCCGGAAAGCTCCGATCGTGGATTGCGTTTGCAAATAAGAAATTTAGCCAAACGCGCCTCAAGCGCATTAAAAGAAGATTCCAAATCACTTTACAAACACCGCGATGCTTTTTTTACAGAACGCGCCTGTGCGGGGTTGAGCTTTGAAAATGCGAAACACAGTATTGCCACTGCCATAGAAGCGTCTAAAAATGAAGAAGCCGCGACATGTGCATCTGCGTTAAAGCACGGCTCACTCTTTGGTCAGCGATTATTAGACTTAGATGACGAACGCGTTATTATTTCGGCTGCTCACCATCGAATTTTAAACTCACACTTTCGAGATGAGGCGGCAGGCTTTGACGATGATGCATTGAAAGATGAGTATCGACAAATCTATACCAGCCAACGCCCCCCAATCTAAACTCAGTTCGCTGACACACCCGGAATGTAAATCAACTGCACGTGATTGCCTTCCGGGTCTTCACAATAAAAACTGCGCGCTTTATCACGGTGCGTTTTAGGCGCCATATTTATTTTCACTTGATTTTTTGCCAAATGATTATGCCACACGTCCACCTCATCAATATCATCAATAATAAAACCGATATGATCTAAGGCTTGATCTTTGCCACGCACAAACCCAGGCTTTGCACGGTGCAGTGCTAGATTATCATTACCGGAGCTTAAATAAATATTGTCTGCATCGGGTTCCCACACAACTTCCATGTTTAAAAGTTCAGTATAAAAAGACTTGCATGAATCATAGGCTTCAACAAATAAAGCCACATGGCGCAAACCGCCTGTTGGTTTTTTTGGCATTGTCATTTAGCTTCCTCCCTCTAACGCTGATCGCATCGCCGTAATCACACTCTCATAACTTTCATGTCCAAAAATAGCCGAGCCCGCAACAAAGGTATCCGCCCCTGCTTCTGCCACTTGCGCTATGTTCTCAACCTTAATGCCGCCGTCAACTTCTAAACGAATGTCACGGCCTGTCTCAGCAATCAATTCGCTAACGAGTCGAATTTTATCTAAAGTGCCTGGAATAAATGATTGACCACCAAACCCTGGGTTTACTGACATAATTAATATCATGTCAAGCTTATCCATCACGTGCTCAAGTGTTGTTAACGGTGTCGCCGGGTTTAACGCTAAACCTGCTTGACAACCATTCTCATGAATTAAGGATAAAGTACGATCAATATGTTCTGACGCTTCTGGGTGGAACGTGATAATGTCAGCGCCTGCTTTAGCAAAGTCAGGGATGAGCCTGTCGACAGGTTTCACCATTAAATGCACATCAATTGTCGCGCTGACGCCATAGTTGCGTAAGGCCTGACAAACGAGCGGCCCTATTGTGAGGTTCGGCACATAGTGATTATCCATCACATCAAAGTGGACCATATCAGCACCCGCGTCTAATACATTGGTGACCTCTTCGCCTAAGCGAGCAAAATCAGCAGATAATATTGATGGTGCGATGAGAAAGTCTTTCATGTTATGTCACCCTTATGATTTGTTATGAAATTTTACCTTGTTCGTCACAAGATTGTCACCAACGGCTTATCGCTCAATCCAAAAAGCTTCCTTAATGGGCACATAGGCATCACATTTTGCCAGAAGTGCGTGCGGATCCGTATCAACTAAGATCATATCGCGGTGGACTTGCTTAATAAATCCATTTTCAACCATCGAATCTAACATCGCAATCAAGGGATCAAAGTAGCCATCGACATTTAAAATAGCCACGGGATGATCATGGTAGGCGAGCTTTCCCCAGCTGTAGATTTCAAAGAATTCGTCTAACGTGCCAGGCCCACCCGGAAAAGCGATAAACGCATCAGAGAGCTCAAAAATCTTCTGTTTGCGTTCCGCCATAGTATCAGTAACATACAGTTCCGACATACCCTGGTGTGTCACCTCAATATCAACTAATGCCTGTGTCGCAACACCAACAGCCCGGCCACCCTTAGAGAGCATATGATCGGCCATAACACCCATCAAGCCAACACTGCCGCCGCCTGTGACTAGAGTCGCTTGTCGCTCAAGCAATACATCAATCAATGCCACCGCAGACTCTGTGAAAATAGGCTTATTGCCTGAATTTGCACCACAAAAGACCGCTACTGATTTTATTTTACTCATAAGTTATCCTTTTCAGCAATTTATCAATATGTTATATAATGTAACAAATTGTACATTTATTGACTAAAATCAGCCATGTCAATATAATACCCTCATTAACAAACAATCAAAAGGACAGATAACCGCACGGAAGCCAATGAAGATTTGAGAGGCCGAAAATGCAAAATCAAAATCAACATGAATTAGAGCAAATAGAAGTGCGTAAATCGATCGCTAAGCGAGCACAAGAATCAATCGGCCAAAATGTCTCTTTCAATAGAATTGAAGAGACTCTTTCATCAACAGCATTGGCAGGGGCTTTGCTTTTAGCAGGCACCGAAACGCAACAACAGATTTCTTCATCAATCGGCAACGCTAATGACGCACTTCCAAAGATAGCCACTCAATTTGACTGTGCAGCTGACAGTGGTTTCCTACACGACAACATAGACAAGATTAAACTCATACTCACACCCGTTGGAATCTTCTTGCTCCCAGCTGCGCTTATCGTCAGCATCTTAATGGCATCCTACAGTGGCCTCACACTTGGTCAATACCTCTGGTCAAATGACAAGGCTGACAGGGATAGCGAAAAAACACAAAAACTGACATACAACTTCTATAAATCTGTATTCCGAACGGGGATTGTTTTAGGCCTGGTACTCGGTTTCTGGCAAGTCACTGTCACTGCCTGTGTTGCCGTCACTATTTACCATTTATATCGAGCATGCAAAGAAGGCGCCAAATATTTTGACGAGACCAACAACGGCACCATGAGTAAAACAACCGTGATTGCGAAAGTGTTGTTTGAACTCGCTCAAGCAGTAGTTTCCATACTGGGTGCTGTCTCAGCAATAGAATTCAATGCTATCGGCAATGCTCAATCAGCTATAGCCAGCGCACAAGCCAATCAGGACATGAGTGGCGCACGTGATGGCATTGACAACTTGAATGCCCATTACGATAAATTTGATAATTGTGCATTGGTTATGGCCTTTGCTTCAATGACCGCATTAGGCACGTCATTTTTATTATCTGTCCGCGGACTCTATAACTGGGTAACCGGGAGCAACAGTCCGTCAGCTTCTAAAGCTTCTACTACGAAGGCTGCTTCACAAGACAGTGCTGAGCAGGAGAAAGGTGAGCAGAACGGTAATGACGATGAACTCCAAGCGGGTGACTTTGCTACAGCAGCACCGCGCATGTAGATAAGGTGTCAGACCCTGAGGGATCCCTAAAACTTTATAAGCTTGGATAAACACAGGCCACCTCCTTTTTTAACTGCACAAGGATGGCCTTCATTTTTGGTATACGTTTCTCGTAAAGCTGCATTAGCCAGATATGCAGCCCTACAAAGACATGAGAAAGCACGCGGCGGCATCTAATCGAGTTTGTTTGGAAGGACCTCGCAAGTCCTTCCTGTTCCACGCTTCTACCAAGAAGATACATAGTCAGATGAGTCAGGCTAGCGATCAATAAAAGAATATCAAAGCGTTTAGCTGACTTGGTCCGACTAAACTTAAGCCCAATCCCATATAGCTTGCTTTTCATGTCACGAAACCCTTCTTCTATCCGCATACGTTTCGAGTAGCAATTTATGACCTTCTTTGCTAAATGTTTTCCTTCAAGTGAAGAAACAAGCAGCCAGGGTTCACTTTCTCTTTTCGCATTTTTCCGACCTGCGGTGCTGGCATCAGCTTTTCCCATGACTCTTTTTTTCTTTCGTCCTTTTGGTTTTTTCTTAATAAGATAAGCATTACATAACCATTGGTTGCTTTGAGTTAAATCTAGTTTTCCAAGATATCGGGCCCGCTTAGTTGCTTGCTCATATAAACAATGACAATGTTTCCACTCTGTAAAACTAGAGTTAATTTGATAATGAACACGGCCTCTAACACGACCAATGTAATCCCGACCATGCGCCATAATTAATTTAAACCAAGACACTCTAAACCCTGCATCTGTGATTATAATAGGTGAGCAGTCCTCGGGAATGATGCTAAATAAATTTTTTATAAAGCTTGCGTGTACTTTTCTAGCGGTTAGTTGTGATTCAGGATGATTCTCTTCATAAATAGTAAGCGCTCTACCCGTATTTTCTACGACAATCGATGCTCGTAAAATATGAAATTTTCGGCATGGCGTGGTGCTAGACCAATCAATAAGAATGAGCGACCTTGTATTTTTAGCGATGAGTGAACTCGCCGTTGCTTGATAAAAAAAGTTGCGTTCTCGATGCAGGCATTGACTACCCAGCATATAATCAACGCGCTTAATGTTATGTTTAACGGTTGTTTTTGTTTTCAGGCCTCGGCCAAGATTGACGCACGTTAAAAATGCACCGCGCCCCAAACTATCTATGGCTGCGTTGAGAAATGTTATATGTGATTTATGAATATTCTCTTGGTATTTTGCAGTTAACTTTTGTAGAATCCCTTCATGACGCATGCTTTTGATCTCCTTCGTTTTTGCTTGGTCGTAAAGCCGAATTTGATCACAATCACATGCGTCTGTAAAATTTTAGAGACTAATTCCTTGTTTTATTTGAAAATATTTTAGGGATCCCTCAGTGTCTGACACTTTTATCCACAACCCACGTCATGCCGGACTTGATCCGGCATCGAGTAAATAAATTGAAATAACAGAAATGACAGGGTCAGACCCTGTCGAAAATCATAGCGTGGATCCCGGATAATGCTGCGCATTTCCGGGAAGACGCCAGTGAGAAAAACGAAACCGTCTTAAGCTGATCCTTCTATCAACCACACATACGAGTTGACACACTCACAAAAAAACGCGCATCATTTTCAGTGCTAAGTTTGATAACATTCAAGCGAGGCATAGGAGCGTGGGTGTCGGTTGTCGGCATCTTCGGAAAAAGCGCCCAGCGCAGATGGTACAAACATCCGCACCAGGCTAACCAACATGAATGGAACAACATTCAATATGACTAAACGAACTTTAGCAAATTATTGTCCATATCGCTACGCCGCACACTGTTTTTTAAACCAGTTGGCTTGGCGTCTTTTCTGTATTAACTCAAAATTAACTCAGCTTCATTGCTTATGGCGAGATTATGTCAGGAATAACGCAATATGGATGCGTTATCGTAAATGGTTTCATGAAGGTTATCCACTGGGCGTTCGCCTATCACGTATCAACGGAGACCATAATGAAAAAAGGACACCTAAAACCCAATCAAAAACAAATTCTAAAAAACTTGCGCAAACAAATGGATGAAGTGCGCGCACAATGCTACGTACGTCAAACACAGCGCCTGCTGTTCGTAGGCGAGCTAGCATCGCGGTATCAATTAGAACAACTGCACACAGATGTGCTCGCGCGTGCATTTGAAAAGATCGCTCACGAGCACCTTTCATAAGAAAAGGATCCAAATACTGGGGTCCATTGCCTCCCTTAATTAAACGGAGGGACAGACCCCAGGCGCGCACTACATCACCAGACAAGCAGAATGAGATTCGGGCGCGACACGAAGGTGATTTCTTTCCAGGATGTCACGCTTAAAACCAAAATGCTCAAAGATACTGTAGTAAACTAGATGCAGATCAACTGCACGTTTTGCAGGCATTTCTATCTGAACTGAGTCAAAGCGTAAAAGAAACGATTTCTTAAAGGATTTCAAGATCTGAAACAAAGCAGAGCTCGCCGTTCTGTCCACACCCGTCACCCAGCGAGAGTAATCTCTATATAACGGAAAATCAAAAGAACAGTTTCCTCTTAATAGCTTTCCCTGCTTTCCCGTTGCCCCAAGCTTTCTCACCAGCGTATCTATACGCTCTTTTTCAAAATAAATAACGCTCTGATCAGAGTCGCCTTGTTTTAACAACACACGGACAGGCTGCTGACACACGTCACCTGTCAAATAGCAACGCTTCGCGCGATACTGCCCATCACTCATCTTCTCTTCGAACACCATTGACAGCAATGGCCCGCCTGGATGCAGCCGCGTAAACACTGAATCAATCCAGCTAACCTTATCGATAATTCTATTGGGGGCTGTTTTAGCATCGCCAATATTATCAAAGTTAATTTTTCTTATCCCAGAAAAATGCCACAACCAAAACAAGGCAACAGGGCCACTTTGTTTTGAGGCCCACGAAAACTCAAAGGGCCGACCTTGTGATTTCGCCGCTAAATATAAAAAATTGGCGAGCGCTTTCACCTCATCTACACCAAAGGTTTTCTTTGCCTGGGTATAGTGATCCCGCTTAAACAGCGTAAAATTTCTGATGTCGCCTAGTACAAAATGATTATCTGTTAGCAATTTTTCATAAGCAGGGCACAAATCAACCCCTAGCAAATTATTATAATCTGCAGAATAAAGATTAACATCACAAAACCCCGATCGCTGAATATTCCGAGAAATTAATAAATATTGAGATGGGGCGTCTTTGGCACAGATTAACAATACTAACAAAATATTTCCCGCACCAAATGAAAGCGCCTGACTGATTTTCTCATCATACGATGGCACCCCATCAACTTCTTTTCCGAGCGCAAAGAAAAGGCTCGTTATTTTATTTGATTGCATAATCAGCTCCTAAAAAACAACGGGGGAAAAATCGGAAGTGAGACCCTCAACAGCACCGGATTCCATCAAACACTTCACAGCACCAGCAAGATCAGTTGCATCACGCCGAGCAATCGCTGTGGACAACATCAAGCCCTCACTGTATCGCTGCTTGTTCCGAGGATTAGCCATCGCAGCATTGCGACATTGTGAGATCAAGCGCCACAGCGCATCATCATTAGCGCAAGGTGAACTTAATACATTAAATTGCGAAAAAAACACTTTGATTTTTTCAACACCATTTCGATGCGATGATTCATCAACCTCATCGATTGCACATTGTAACTCACACTTCAAATTATCCAGCTGTTTCTCCAAAGGCTCAATTGCTGCAGTTAGCGCTTGCCTGGCTGCCCCATTCAAAACCGGTTGAAATTCAGCAGAAGACAGCGTCTCAGGTTCTGATTTCTTAATCCATCGATTTGCAATAGCAAAAAACATAACCGCCAGCACACACACAGCGACAATCAAGGCAATCGGCGGCACCGTAATGTTTAAAAACGCTGTCAGGTAAAGCAACCCAACAACAGTCGCTGTAGATAAGCTCACAACCAAGAAGGCAAGGCCTAATGAAAACCCACAAGGAGGGTAAGTCTGCAATGGCACTGGAGGCGTATAAATAACAGGACTGGGATTTTCGATTGGTAGATAAAAAGGATGCGTTTCTAAAAAAACATTCTCTTGTGACAAACCCCGAACAAGCAATTCACCTTGCGCTTTATTTATAGCTAACAGGGCGCCTTCAATCTCCTGGCGAACATAACTCAGCACACCCTCAGAACACATGTTTTCAAACTGAAGATTAATTTTACCTACACTTCTTTTAGCCCATACTTTTTGAAGTTCGGTATGAATGCTGACACACCTTGAATCAACGTTCATTTCTTTGAGTATAGACTGAAACACGGGAGAGGCTTGTTGAAAACGCTGATGAAAGCAATTAAAAGCCGATTGCAAGGCTTTCATGTTGACTGAACTGCTTAACCCTATAATTAACCAACCTGTGGTTTCATGCAAACTAGCCAGCGCATTGAGCATCCGGCGCAACACAGCAATATCTTTCAACAAATCAAAAAGTTGATTGAACTGACGTTGCGATGATCGATAATCTGGTCTTAATTGTAATGCAAATTGCAATTGCTCAACACTCACACTCTGCAAACAAGCCTCCTCACCTAAAAACTGCAAACCTAGTCGATGGTAGCTCGCTTTAAAGGCTTTGTCGTCGAGATCTTTCGGGGTCAGCTGAAGTTGCTTATAGACTGAGTTCACCTTCGCTAGCAAAAAACATTTGCCTATTTTCTCATGGTCATCTAACAAGTCTAAACCATCATTAATTGATTTAATGGCTGTCTTGCTCAGCTGCTCTTCAGCACGCCTAGCCTTAATCAATTGAATATATTCAGGCTGTTTTTCAATTAATGCTGAATACATTGACGAACAACTCGCCCCTAACCAGCCCTTTTTAGCCAGGAGTTTTGATTCTAGCAAGAGATCACCCGCAAACACGTCCAGTAACGTTGTCAGACCAAGCTCCTCATGCTGAGATAAAGCGCTTGCTGCCAACCATTGCAATAGTGACACTATGAAAATGAATTTATTCGAATTGTCCGACTGATGGGATGAACGAACAACATATTCTGATGCAAACCCCATCTTATGCAATACATTCAACAAAAATATGGCGTAATGCTCATAGACGCCGCGCGACTTTTCATTCAGATAAAATTCCGAATGCGGAATTGTGATGCTACGACCACTACGATTATCGCTACCTGCAATAGCATTAAACCCACGCTTAAGACGATTGAAAACCCCAATCGCATCACCTTCTATCAAACCCGTTGACTCTTCATCATCAAATACACAAACATGACGGGAAAACGCCTGGGTAAACTTCTGAACAACTTTTGCAATATCGTCATTGAACTCAAAGTTGACCTCTTCAATTATTAATTTTCGATGCATAACAGCACTTCCTTTTTTATACGCTACCTTACGAATCCTTTCGCTCCTTGATGACTGCATAAGCGTATTGACCGCCTTGCTCATCACTTTTTTCTCAATCTGTCGCACAATGGATTTTCCTCCACACACAAAGTTTTCTTGCATGACTACAATTCCCTGAATGGTTAAATAATATTTTTTGAACGGATGGATGGGGAGAAACAAATAGTAACCAATGCGTCACTACCTGTCAATCTTAAATTTTCCTAGCACTCGCGCCAAATGTTTTGTACTATTACAATAAAAAAAGGGGTATATATGTTCGCAGAAAACGGTATAGAAAAAAACATAGCAGAACATACGATACACTACGCGCACGAACTTCTCTATAGACGTAGCGTCATTATTAGCGCCGCCTCTGTCGGCATTTCACTTCTCAACATAGCCTTGCATTCCATGGTATCACGCTGCAATCTTTTCAAAGAGAGCCGAGTTAACTTTTATATTATGAGCACCGTTATCTCATCTGTACTTCAACATGAAATACTAAAATTTTTGGATGAAATTTTTATCAAACTCATTGCAAATCACTACAAGAAAAGTCCTACCCTCACCCGCTCCACCAAAAAAACACCTTTGCTACGCAACACTTTGCTCATCCTAACATTCCCAAGCCTGCTAACTTATTGGTGCTTCAATTGGAATACAGAATTATGCGCATACGTCACCATTCTCTCTGCAACGCTCTCATTCTTTCTAACCCTACAAAAAACAATGGTGCGTCAGGAATTCACGCGCAATACTATCCAAAAAGCAGTCGACACTTCTTTTTCTGGCAAGTATCTTGGCACATGGGATGAGATCAGCTGCGCCTACTCTCTTGTCCTCACCTACACGCCACATAAAAAAATTAAGAAAAAACTTCCCTCAGAAAAGATCGCTCAATACTTAGATGCTTATATTACTAAATATCTTTTCTCGCACTGCCGAATACTTGGGAACTCAAGCAAGTTGTTTTTTATCATATACCCTAGTTTATCCATAGCAACCTTACCAAATGTAAAACTACGCGATTACTTAAGAGATATAGAAAAAAAAGAAACGACCATAAGGAAAATGCATACGCCTGTGTATCGAAAAAATGCGCCTTCTCCAACATCCTCACCACTCACACCACCACTCACCCCAAAAAGGGTAAAATGCTTTAACACCGCGCCTAAAACGACCATCAGACAGACACGTCCGCGCCGCCGAAAACTGCCCTTCCTCATCCCTCAGAGTACAAATACGGTAACGGGAGACGCTCTATTACAAAGGATTCTAAATATCACAAAAAAAGGAACAGTTGATTCCATAGCTATCAATGGAGAGGTCACACTATTAACCTCTTATTCAAAAAAAGATTTCAAACATTCATTAGGCAACAAATTTAATATACAACAATGCCAAAATTCCGCTTGGAAAATCAACTTTAAAGATCAAAGCATCTCCGTACGTTTCAATCAAACGATAAGACCTAGAGAGAAGAAAGAAAAAGAGAAAGAAAGAACTACTGTGTCCAAACAACCTGTAAAAGCAATCCACTTCACGCCTTCAAGCCTACCTCGCAATGTAGAATTACTTCAAATTGCATTGCAAAGACTAACAGGAAATGAAAAGCGCATCTCCCTATCATCAATATTATCACATCGCGACATCCAAGGCTTAGACTCCGCTATCACGTTATTGCTTGCCCTACAACGAATGCGCTGCTGCACTGTCGCCATTGCAGGTGGCGCACTACGCTCAATACTTCTCGAACAAAAGCCCAGAGACATTGACTTCATCTCAGGCACAGAAAACTTAATGGCAACACAGTCCATCACACCTGAACTTCAGACGCGAACCTCAAGCAACCCTAAAAAGAAAATGTGCCACCTTCTCTACTTAGGTGAAAAGTATGAAATGAGCTACACTGCGGACCTGAAGAGCAAGAATGGATTGGATTTTACAGTCAACGGTCTTGTGTACGATGGGAGAAATGTTTACGCCAGACACCCTCTCACGTTAACTGACATTCAATCTAAAACGTTGCGACTAGTTCACTCTATCAAACCTGAAGATCGCCTAGACTACCACGAAATTATGAAGAAAATATTAACCCACTCAGCAATTCATAATCAGATGGATATGGAGACGGCGCTTCAAAACATCATCACATTACTCGTCAACCCAAAACTGTTAATGCGTGCAAGCATGCGCATGCTGCGAGATGATTTCAAGCCTACAGAAGACTTTCAGATTGTGCTAACGCAAGCATCGCAACAGCTTTATGAGGCTCTACCTATGGACGCTGAATTGTCTTTTTGGATACATTATTTCGAACATCACATGACAACAATTTTCTCTCCCGCTATGCAAAACCAGTTTATGGCGCTGCCTGCAACACGTGGATTTTTTGCTGCCATTATTAACGAGCCTACTTCTCGAAAAAATTTCATCTCACAGTCCAAAGAACCCAACAGCGTTAACTTTCTATTTCGAACACTCGTAAAAGCAAAGGCTATCCTAAGTTTAGCGACACAAACCCCTTGCTTACTCATTCTGATAGCCAAGCTCTCACTCAGCAATACTCTCGAAAAAAAACCCGACCCATGCATTGGACAGAAGATTGCCAACCAAGGTATTCGCTTGTTTCCTGAATATCTAAAATGGTCTGAAAAAGAATGCACTACTGTGATTAACCTGGGGCAGAACGCCCCAGGATTAATTTAATACTCTTTTGAAGAAACGAAAACTATGCTCAAGTAAAGTAGACCTAGCCCTTCGTAATAGTCTCTATCCCAGAATCACTCGCTAACAACAAAACATCAGCGGGGTTCATAGCAAAAATGCCATTGCAAACAACACCTGGAATGTTGTTCAGGATTTTTTCCATACCCAGAGCATCGGTTAAGTCAAAGCCATAAACGTCTAAAATGATATTGCCATTATCCGTTTGAAACCCTTCCCGATATTCAGGCGTGCCGCCCAGCTTGACGATCTTACGTGCCACTGAACTTCTAGCCATGGGAATAACTTCAACGGCGACTGGAAAAACACCCAACAAGTCTACGTATTTTTGCGCATGCGCAATACAAACGAACTTCTTAGCAGCAGATGCCAAAATTTTCTCACGCGTCAACGCACCGCCGCCGCCCTTGATCATTTGCAACTGGTGATTCACCTCGTCGGCCCCATCAATGTAAACATCGATGCTGTCAACGTCATTGAGTCGCTCAACTGGAATGCCGTGCGCCTTTAAGCGCTTCTCAGTTTCAACAGAACTCGCCACGGCCGTTTCAACGCGATTCTTCACAGCCGCTAATGCGTCAATGAAATAGTTCACGGTTGTACCAGAACCCACACCGACAACCATATTCCAATCATCAATGTATTTTACGGCCGCTTCTGCTGCATCGCGCTTTAACAACTCTGCTGGCGCTAACGTTTTATCTTGTTCCATCAATTTTTCACCGGATCCCTTTCTTTACCATCTTCTTTCAAGCCATCTATATAACGTTCCCAATAGGCAGCTTGATTCATCCCTAAGTCGTATAACATCTCCCAAGTGTAGATGCCACTACTATGCCCGTCATCGAACTGTATCTTAATCGCATAATTGCCAACTGAATCAACCGCTTTAATATTCACGAATCGCTTACCCGCTTCAAACGAGATAGCGCCGCCACCGTGCCCTCGCACTTCCGCTGAGGGTGAAAACACGCGAAGATATTCACAGGGCAACATGTAGCTTTGACCGCCCGCAAAAGAGACCTCCAACAAGGCTATCTCTTGATGCAGCTTAATAAGAGAGGGTACATTTTCTATTGTCATAATATATATTGACTCAAATCTTCATCCTTAGCTAACTCGCCCACATGTTTCATCACATATTTCGCATTCACGGTCACTGTTTTCTTTTGTGCGTCTGGCGCTGTAAATGAGATCTCTTCTAAGAGGCGCTCCAATACGGTATGCAGTCTACGTGCACCGATATTTTCTTGACGCTCATTTACTTGCCATGCAATCTCGGCAATTTTTTGAATACCGTCTTTATTAAATCGCAACTTCACACCTTCTGTCTGCATCAGCGCTGCATACTGCTCTGTTAAAGACGCATCAGGGTCTTTCAATATGCAAGTAAAGTCTTCAATAGATAACGCACTTAATTCAACACGAATTGGCAAACGACCTTGCAACTCAGGAATTAAATCAGAAGGCTTAGCCAAGTGAAATGCACCTGACGCAATAAACAAGATATGATCTGTTTTGATCATGCCGTATTTCGTTGTTACAGTGCAGCCTTCCACTAATGGCAACAAGTCTCGCTGCACGCCTTCACGTGAAACTTCTCCGCCGCCATGGCCTTGGCTTTTAGCCACTTTATCTAGTTCATCAATAAAGACTATGCCGTTTTGCTCAGCCGTAATTAAGGCTTTTGCTTTGATGTCTTCATCATCAACTAGGCGCAGCGCTTCTTCTTCACGCAAGATTTTCAACGCATCCTTGATCTTCACAAGACGCGTTTTCTTTTTATCCGTAGTAAGACTCTGGAACATATTCTGCAACTGACTGGTCATCTCTTCCATGCCAGGAGGTGACATGATTTCAACACTAGAGGGTGTTGCTGTCACATTAATTTCAATTTCTTTTTCATCAAGCTCACCGCTCCGAAGTTGCTTGCGGAATTTCTGGCGGGTTGCGCTCACTTTTTTTGTATCGGGCTTATCAGTAGGCTCGTTAGAGAAACCCACGGCTTTCTTAGCAGGCGGTGGCAACAAGGCATCTAGCACACGATCTTCAGCGGCTTCTTCAGCAGCGTTTTTTACTTTCGCCATTTCAGCTTCGCGTGTCATTTTAATTGACACATCAACTAAATCGCGGATGATTGATTCCACATCGCGACCAACATAACCCACCTCAGTGAATTTTGTAGCTTCAACTTTAATAAACGGCGCTTTGGCTAACTTAGCAAGTCGTCTTGCGATTTCAGTTTTACCCACACCGGTTGGCCCGATCATTAAAATATTTTTAGGGGTAACTTCTTCACGCAAGTGTTCTGGCAACTGTTGTCGGCGCCATCTGTTGCGCAAAGCAATAGCAACAGCGCGCTTTGCTTCACACTGCCCAATAATATGATTATCTAATTCACTTACAATTTCACGTGGCGTTAACACAGCCGGTATTACCCTATCTGTCTTATTATCTTCAGTTCGTATGAGTTCTGCAACGTCTGCCATAATAGTGTCTCTTTATTTTATTAAATGTCTAATTCTTCAATGCTAAGATTGTGGTTCGTATAAATGCAAATATCACCCGCGATCCCCAACGCCCTTTCAACGATATCTCTCGCTGGAAGCTTGGTATTTTCAAGCAAGGCTCTTGCGGCTGATTGCGCGAACGGCCCACCTGATCCTATTGCAATCAAGTCGTTTTCAGGTTCAATCACATCACCGTTACCGGTAATAATTAAAGAAGTTTCTTTATCAGCGACGGCTAAAAGCGCTTCTAAGCGTCTTAGCATTTTGTCTGTGCGCCAGTCTTTTGCAAGTTCAACGGCCGCTTTTGTTAAGTGCCCTTGATGCAATTCAAGCTTAGCTTCAAAGCGCTCGAATAATGTAAAGGCATCGGCCGTGCCGCCAGCAAATCCTGCAATGACTTGGCCATTATAGAGTCTGCGCACTTTTCGCGCGTTCCCTTTCATCACGGTGTTGCCAAGTGAAACTTGACCATCGCCTCCAATCACTACTTGCTTGCCTCGGCGAACGGAAAGAATTGTTGTACCACGATATTGTTCCAAGAGTATCCCCTTTTTTTTAAGTATAAAAGGTATATTAGGGCGCTCTTAGGATTTTTCAAGGGAAGAAATAATATAGCGTCTTTATTGGACTATTTTGCCTCGAATTTGCTGCTGTTGCTCTAAAGCTAACTGTGCAGCATGCGCTTGACGCCAATTTTCGTAAGGACCTGTTTCCAAGCGGTATTTAGCGCCTATCTTCGTCAACTTCACATCTAGACCACTTAGGATTAAGCCCGCGCGATGCTTCTGAGCATCTTTATAGTCTTTGTATTCACCTAAAGAAATAACATATCGGTGTGATGCGGTGCCTGATTTCTTAGCGGCCGTTTTTTTCGGTGTGGCTTTCACCACATTTTTAGCGGGTGTTTTTACCACTTTCTTAGGCTTCGTCACATTCACAACAGGCACTTCAGCTGCTGTTAACTTTTTAGGAACAGGCGACACTGCCATTTGAGAGGAAACACCTGCCATCTCATCATCAGAACTGGTTAAAATGTCGTAGAAATCGAAGGTGGGCTGCTCAATTTGAGAGGCACTTACAACCGGCACCGGTGCTGCATTCACGACCGTTAGATCTTGCACCTTACCTTTCACCGCTTCATCTGACTGCCAAGGGTGAAAAAACATCGTTAAGGCAATAACAACGACCACAACAAGGCCAAGCAACCCTTTTACGGGTATTCCGGTTTTGGCAGGCTCATATTGAGCAGCTGCATACTTGGCATAATCCTTAACCATTACATTTTTTCCGGTGCTGAAACACCCAACAATTGTAACCCATTTTTCAACACTTGGCGAACCGCTATAATTAAGTTAATACGCGCATGCCGTAAGGCTTCTGGCACGTCTAAAAAGCGATGCGCATTATAATAAACATGGAAATCATTTGCGAAATCTCGCAAGTAGTTCGCAATAATGTGCGGTTCATGGTTTAAAGCCGCCGCTTCAATCACTTCTGGATAACGTGACAAGGCTCGCAATAAGGCCACTTCTTCTGGCTCCACCAAACTTGACAAACCTTCGTTGCCCAGGGCCATATCATGTTTTAAGCCCTTTTCGCCTAGCTGGCGCATCACACTGCACACCCGAGCGTGAGCATATTGAATGTAGTAGACAGGGTTTTCGTTTGTTTTAGATTTTGCTAACTCTAAATCAAAATCTAAGTGTTGCTCACACTTGCGCATAACATAAAAGAAACGCGCCGCATCATTACCCACTTCTTCACGCAATTGACGCAACGTCACAAATGAACCCGAGCGCGTTGACATTTGTACACGTTCTTTTCCACGGAACAAGATGGCAAATTGAACCAATAAAATATTAAGACGCGCAACATCAAAGCCCATCGCAGCCACACCGGCTTCCATACGCGCCACATAACCATGATGATCTGCACCAAAAATATCGATGATCTGGTCAAATCCTCGTTCGTATTTGCTGGCATGGTAAGCAAGATCCGAAGCAAAATACGTGTGAGTGCCATTACTTCGAACCACAACACGGTCTTTTTCATCATCAAAATCTGTCGCACGGAACCAACGCGCGCCGTCTTTCTCATACAAATAGCCGTTTTTCTCTAATCGGTCTATGGTTTGATGTAATGCTTCTGAGTGCAAAAGGCTTTCCTCTGAAAACCACTCATCGATATGCACGCCGAACCCTTCAAAATCGTCTTTAATATCATCCAAGACCGCTTTTACGCCGCGCTGCAAAATCGCTTGAAAGCGATCACCCAAAAAGTCTTTTCCGCCCGCAATAATAGCGTCAATATGCGCTTCTTTATCGCCTGTTTTTGACTCCTCATCGAAGTCTTGAGGCAAATCCTGAAACAACTGTGCTGCAGGCATACGGTAATCTTCACCCACATCGGCAAATAACGCCTCAGCCATACCAACAACATAATCACCTTTGTATCCATTGCTTGGAAAGGTGAATACTTCACCACAATGGGCTAAATAGCGCAGCCAAATACTCGCCGCTAAAATTGCCATTTGACGGCCCGCATCATTAACATAATACTCAGTGTGCACATCGTAACCTGCCGCGCTCATCACCTGAGCCAATGCCGCGCCATAAGCTGCGCTCCGGCCATGACCGACATGTAATGGCCCGGTGGGATTAGCCGATACAAACTCCAGCATCACGCGCTGTCCATTGCCTTGATTACCATGCCCAAATTGATCACCCTCAGCGAGAACCGTTTTAACGACGGCGTGCTGCGTATCGGACTTTAAATATATATTGATAAACCCAGGTCCTGCGATCTCAACTTTATCGACAAGATCAGATGCGGGGAGGTGTTTCACAATCGCTTCAGCAATTGATCTAGGCTTTTGCTTGAGGGGTTTGGCCAGGGCCATGGCAACATTTGACGCAAAATCACCGTGGCTTGCATCTTTGGTTCGCTCAAGATGCACATCATCTGGGATAGTCAGGGAAAGTTGATCTTGCTCGTTCCACTGGATCAACGCTTTCTTGATCAATTCTTTTACATTGTTTTTCATTATATTTGGCCGATGGTTCAAAAAACTGATTATCCAAGAAAAAAGGCTATGAAGCAATCATAGATGACAATGCCCATCAATCTGATACACTATTATAGTTAGATCGGCCTGGTAAGCAGGCTGAGATGATAACAGCGGAAATTAGATGACAGTCACATTTAATATGAGGAAATAAAATGTCTATAGATAGCGCAAATTTTGATTATGAACATTTCGACAATGCGTTAGATCAGCTAGGCGCGTTAACCAACGCCGCTGAAACTCACGGCATTATGTGTGGCTTTATTTGTGCCGGCATCGGACAAGACGAGACCGACTGGCTAGACCCCATCATTGCAACCGAAGAACCTGACGAAGTGCTATCAACGCCAGGCGGAATCTTATTGCAATCCTTATTCCAATACTCATTCAAACAACTGCAGAGCTTCGAATTTGACCTCTATCTCTTACTGCCCGATGACGAGATCACACTAAGAGAACGATCTGAAGCGCTAGGCTCATGGTGTCAAGGCTTCCTCACCGGTCTCGCCATGGCAGAACCCGAAGTACGCGAACACGGGCCAGACGACTTACAAGAAACACTGCAAGATTTAACAAAAATCACAATGATCGATTACGAAGGAGCTCAAAGTAACGAAGAAAATGAAGCGGCTTATGCTGATGTGCAAGAATACACACGCATGGCAACCTTATTAATCCACAGCATCCTAAACACACCCTCAACAACCAGCAGCTTTAGAGACGAACAAGTAACAGACAGAATACATTAATAAGCATTTAACAAAAAAACCAGGAGAGCCCCGTATCATGATGATTCCTCGCCAAGAATTTCGCGCGCGTCGCGCGCAGCTAAACGCTTCATTAAAACAAGGCAGTGTTGCAATTATACCTGCAGCAGACTTACTCTACCGTAACAGCGATACAGAACATCACTTTCGTCAAAACTCTGACTTTCATTATTTAACCGGTTTTGACTTCCCTGAGGCTATCGCTGTTTTTATTCCTAATCGCGCACAAGGTGAATACGTTTTATTTAACCAACCCAAAAACGCGGCTGCAGAAAGATGGACCGGCATTCGCCCAGGCCAAAAAGGGGCTGTTGATGAATTTGGCGCGGACGAATCTTTCCCTATCGGCAGCCTCGAAGAAAAACTGCCTGAGCTGCTCGCCGACTGCAAACACATTTATTATGCGTTTGGCCGAAACAATGCCCTAGATGCGTTAATCAAAAAAACCATTAGCCACATTCGTGACAAAGTTCGTAGCGGTTTAAAAGAACCAACGGAACTTATTAACGTTGAAACCGTCTTACATGAAATGCGCCTTAGAAAAAGCGACAATGAAGCGGCTATCATGCGCAAAGTCGCTGACATTTCAGCCCGTGCGCATGTGCGCGCTATGCAAGCCTGTAAACCTGGCCTTAGTGAATATCACTTACAAGCTGAAATTGAATATGCGTGCTCAAAAGAAGGCGCAAACACCCAAGCATACACACCCATCGTTGCCGGTGGAGACAATGCCTGCATATTACATTACGTCAGCAATGACGCGCCCTTACCTGACGACGGTCTAGTCTTAATCGATGCCGGTAGCGAACTACACAATTATGCCTCTGACATTACCCGCACGTTTCCCGTCAATGGAAAGTTCAGTGATGAACAACGCGCGATCTATAATGCTGTATTAAAAACACAATTAGCCGTCATTGATCTTGTCAAACCCGGCACCAGTCGCGATGAGTTGGAAAACAAATCCATTGAAGTGATTACTTCAGAGCTGCTGTCACTGGGTTTATTAAAAGGTGACCTGAGCACCTTAATTGAAGAAAAAGCTTACATGGCCTTTTATATGCATCGCATTGGGCACTGGATTGGTCTTGACGTACATGACGTGGGCAAGTACAAAGTCGATGGTCAGTGGCGCCCACTAGAGCACGGCATGATCTTAACGGTTGAACCCGGCATTTACATTGCACCGGACAACACCGACGTCGACAAAAAATGGCGCGGCATTGGCGTGCGCATCGAAGACGATGTCTTAGTGACGAAAGACGGTCATGAAGTCTTATCGCATGCTGCGCCTAAGACCACTGACGCTATTGAGGCCCTAATGGCATGACGAATATTGACTACGATATTATTATCGTCGGCGGTGGCTTGGTCGGCTTAGCCTTTGCGCTATCCTTACAAGATACCGATTTATCCATCGCCGTCATCGATGCAAAACCCTACAAACCATTAGACACAACGCAGTCGAGACCCTTATCACTCAACGACACCTCTTATCGCGTGCTGAAAAATCTCAACCTCTGGAAAGACGTTGAAAAAAATGCGACGCCAATCAAACACGTTCATATTTCTGAACGTAATCAATTTGGTGCGCTGCGTCTTCGCGCTGAAGAAGTTGGCGCTGAAGCCTTAGGTTACGTTATCAACATCATTGATCTTTTTGCAGCACTGCAAACCAAAACACTGTCCCAGAAAAACTTAACCTTCATTCAACCTGCAACGGTTAACGATATTTCGTTTCAAGCTAAAACAGCCGCCTTATCTATCGATACCGAGTCAGGCGCACAACACATCAGCGGCGCGCTAATCATCGCTGCAGATGGTAGCCATTCACAGCTTGTAGAACGCTTGCATTTGAACAAAGAACAACGTGATTATAACGAAACCGCAATCACAGCAATTCTATCACTCTCACAACACCATGACTTTACAGCTTATGAACGTTTTACAAAAGAAGGCACCATTGCTTTACTGCCGTTAACCCACAACACCTGCGGATTAGTGTGGAGTGTCTGCACCGATAAAACTGAAAACTTACTGTCTTTAAGTGACGGAGAGTTCATTGACAAGTTACATGAAAACATAGGTTACCGTGCTGGTCATTTTGAAAAAATATCAAAAAGGCACTCACACCCTTTAACCTATTCTTATGTATCAGAACGCGTAAAAAATAATGTGGTTATATTAGGTAACGCATCCCAAACCATTCACCCGATTGCCGCACAAGGGTTTAACTTAGGCTTGATTGATGCTGTCACACTGTCTGATAAAATAAAACCGCATAGCAACATTCACATGCTGCAAGCTGAGTTATTAAAACAATTTGAGGCCGATTGTGCAGAGCACCAGAAAAATGTTATTCGCTTCACAAATGGTACTGTTAACGTTTTTCAATCACACAATCCTGCGGTCATGCACGGTCGTTCGTTAGCACTCAATCTTTTGGGTTTATGCTCGAAGTCTAGACAACTTGTTGCCAAATTTGGCATGGGGAAGCTTAGAAAATGTACAAAATCAGCCTGCACTGTTGCATAAGCGCTAAAATCTCGGTACCTTATGTCTCATGACTTTCCATAAATTCAATCAAATACTTTAACTAACAAAGGCAAATAATTATGAGCATTATTGCAATTAGCGATGATTCGTTTGAAACTGACGTTTTAAAATCAAGCACCCCTGTCCTACTTGATTTCTGGGCTGAATGGTGTGGTCCTTGTAAAGCCATTGCACCTATTCTTGACGAAGTTGCCACCCAATACACCGGCAAACTTGTGGTAGCCAAAATCAATATCGACGAAAATCCAGGCACACCCGCAAAATTCGGCATCAGGGGCATTCCAACCCTCATGCTATTTGTTGATGGCCAAATTCAAGAAACCAAAACAGGCGCTCTAACCAAGTCGCAATTAGTGACATTCTTGGATGAGAACCTGTAAATACAACGAGTTACATTCAACCCAATGAGCTTGCGGTCTAAAGTGTTGCGCACAGCAAATCAACATGATAAATTACTATTGATTTCGCAAGAAAGACCTCAAGCTCTATTCATTAATCCACCTAAACATTGAAGCAAATATCTATGTCTACTACCAAACCTGAATCAGGCCAAAAGCCTAAACTAAGTACCAAAATATCTAGAACGACTGATAGATCACGACGATCAGCCAGACCTCAGAAAAGCAGCGTGAAAACACACGTATCCCATGAAGATGAATCGCCGCCGACAACCAATAAAACTGATAAAACAGAAGATACCCCCGCAAATCCTAATCATGTTTCCTTACACCTAACAACGTTAAAGCGTAAATCTGCCAATGAGCTGATTGAAATCGCTAACAGCTATGGTTTAGAATCCGTTGCTCGCTTAAGAAAACAAGACATGATCTTTGCCATCTTGAAAGGTGCAGCTAAGCGCGGTGAAGATATTTATGGCGACGGTGTTTTAGAAATATTACAAGACGGCTTTGGGTTTTTACGCTCAGCTGAAGCCTCTTATCTCTCAGGCCCTGACGACATTTATGTCTCACCTAGCCAAATTCGTCGCTTTAACTTACGCACAGGTGACAGCGTAACAGGTAAAATTCGTCCGCCTAAAGAAGGTGAACGTTACTTTGCTTTATTAAAAGTGGGTGAAATTAATTTTGACGCCCCTGAAAATGCCAAAAACAAAGTGTTGTTTGAAAACTTAACACCACTGTTTGCCCAAGATCGTTTAATCATGGAAACAGGTAACGGCACAACAGAAGACATTACTGCACGTGTTATTGATTTAGCTTCACCCTTTGGTAAAGGCCAACGGGGATTGATTGTATCGCCACCTAAAGCGGGTAAAACAATCATGATGCAAAACATTGCACACTCAATCACCGCCAACAACCCTGAAGTGCACTTAATCGTTTTACTTATCGATGAGCGTCCTGAGGAAGTGACAGAGATGCAACGCTCTGTGCGCGGCGAAGTGATTGCCAGCACATTTGACGAACCTGCAACTCGCCACGTACAAGTCGCAGAAATGGTTGTTGAAAAAGCAAAGCGCTTAGTTGAGCACAAAAAAGATGTCGTGATCCTATTAGACTCTATCACTCGTCTTGCCCGTGCTTACAACACTGTTGCGCCAGCATCAGGAAAAGTCTTAACAGGTGGTGTTGATGCCAATGCATTACAACGTCCAAAACGCTTTTTCGGTGCCGCACGTAATATTGAAGAAGGCGGAAGCTTAACAATTATTGCAACAGCCTTAGTTGATACCGGCTCTAAAATGGATGAAGTGATCTTTGAAGAATTCAAAGGTACAGGTAACATGGAATTACACCTTGATCGCCGTGTTGCTGAGAAACGTGTTTACCCTGCGATTAACATCAATCGCTCTGGTACACGTCGTGAAGAGTTGCTCACAAAACCTGATGAACTTCAGAAGATGTGGATACTACGTAAACTCTTACACCCAATGGATGAACTTGCCGCTATTGAATTCTTGCTCGATAGGTTGAAGGCAACCAAAACTAACGCGCACTTCTTTGATGCGATGAAGGGATAACCTTCTAGATAAAAGCCGCGCTTAGCGCGGCTTTTTCATAACTAGATACCGCTTAAATCGATCAGACACCCCACTTCACATCACTACCCCAACTTGCTGTAAATAACCCTTTTTCACTTAACCGTATTACACATTGAAAAACACATTATAGACATCAAACTACTGTAACAATCCCGCAATAATGTCTGCATGCTCTGCTTGCTGCGAAGAAACCGTTAATCGGTAAGATAAAAAAATTGCGGTTAAATCGGCTAACGCTTGATTGAAATCTTCGTTGATAATCAAGTAATCGTATTCGCCATAGTGTGACATTTCATTAATTGATTCATCCAATCGTCGTTGAATAATTTCAAGAGAATCTTCATCACGACTACGCAAGCGTTCTTCTAAAACTTCACGCGAGGGTGGCAAAATGAATATGCTCACAGCTTCTGGCATTAACTCTCTCACTTGCTGAGCACCTTGCCAATCGATTTCCAAAATCACATCAAGCCCAGTCGCCAAGGCCTCATTCACCCAGGCGCGCGAGGTACCGTAAAAGTTGCCAAACACTGTGGCGTGTTCTAAGAAATTATCGGCATTGAGTAAAACCAAAAACTCCTCTTTATCAACGTAGAAATAATCAACGCCGTCGGTTTCAGTTTCACGTCGCTCACGCGTCGTGTGTGACACAGACATTTTAATGCCCATCTCTTCTTTGATCAACGCTTTTATTAAACTCGTTTTTCCGCCACCTGAAGGCGCTGCAATAATAAAAAGTTTTCCAATTCGTGACACGTTATTACTTCCCTAATTCGTCTAAATATTCTTTCACACCTTCTTCAACCGTTTTAAACGGCGCCGAGTAGCCAATTTCGCGTAACGCGCTCATATCAGCCTGCGTGAAACTTTGATAACAACCGCGCAGATGATCCGGAAACGGAATGTATTTCAACTCACCTCGCCCAAACCATTTGATGACTGCATTAGCAACATCATTAAACGGCTGACTTCTGCCCGTACCGACATTATAAACACCTGAAGGAGCATCATTTTCCCAAAGCCACAAGTTAACATCAACAATGTCGCTCACATAAATAAAATCACGACGCTGTTCGCCATCGTCATAACCGTCAGTGCCTGCAAATAACTTTACGGTGTCGCCTTCTTTAAGCTGGTTATGCAAGTGATAAGCAACACTGGCCATCGAGCCTTTATGCGCCTCACGTGGGCCATACACATTAAAATAACGCAAGCCAATCACTTTACTGTTATTGTCGAGTTCCGGCAAAATGTTCCGCACATATTGATCGAACTGCCATTTTGAATAACCATACACGTTCAGCGGACTTTCATGATCACGTGATTCGACAAAGGTATCACTCCCACCGTAAACAGCCGCGCTTGATGCATAAATAAAAGGAATTTTTCTCTCGAGACAAAAATGCAATAGCGCTTTTGAATACGCATAATTGTTTTCCATCATAAACCGACCATCCCACTCGGTGGTTGCAGAACAAGCACCTTCATGAAAAATCGCTTCGATATAATCATGCGCTTTATTTTCGGACATGATGAGCGCAAGGAATTCGTCTTGATCTAAATAATCTGCAATGTCGCAGTCTGCCAAATTTTTAAATTTGTGGCCATCTTCTAAATTATCAACAACAATAATATCTTTACGTCCGCGCGCGTTGAGCGTTTTAACAATATTGCTGCCAATAAAACCAGCACCGCCAGTGACAATAATCATAACTACGCGTCCCCTTTTAATTTTTGTATGACGTTGGATGTTGATAATCCATCAACAAAGGTGAGGATTTTCACATCACCGCCGTTGTCTTTAACCGCTTTTGCGCCTGCGATTTCATCAGGCTTGTAATCGCCCCCTTTGACTAAGGTGTTCGGCAATACGGCCGTAATCAATCTTTCAGGTGTGTCTTCAGAGAAAGGCACAACCCAGTCAACAACGCCTAAGCTTGCAAGCACTAACTGTCGTTGCTCACAAGGATTAACAGGTCGGCCTTCGCCTTTTAAACGGGTAACAGAATCATCACTGTTCACCGCAACGATTAAACGCTGCCCCAAGGCTTTGGCTTGTTGGAGATAAGTGACATGGCCTGCATGCAAGATGTCAAAACACCCGTTGGTCATCACAACGTGCTCACCGCGTGCTTTGGCTTCTTTAACCGCTAGCAATAATTGCGCTTCATTTAACACGCCAGATTCCGCAGGACGTTTATCCAATAAGGCAACTTGTAATTCAGGTACGCTCACGGTTGCTGCGCCTAACTTCGTCACAACCAATCCAGCAGCCACATTCGCAACAGCCATCGCCTCAGTCACAGATTGGCCACAAGCCACTGCGGTTGCCATCATTGCAATCACGGTGTCTCCTGCCCCTGTCACATCAAACACGTCATGCATGCGTGCAGGTAAATGGCATTCTTCCTGATTAGTGGTTAGCAAGGTCATACCTTGCGCGCCACGTGTAATTAACAAGGACTCTATATTATGCTTTGCCATCAAGGCATGGCCTTTCTCGACAATTACGCGTTCGTTTTCACACGGCCCCACCACCGCTTCAAACTCTTTCAAGTTGGGCGTAATTAAGGTTGCACCCTCATAGGCGCTAAAATCGGAGGTTTTGGGATCGACAAAGACAGGAATATTACGCTTCTTTAACATCGCAATAACCGCTTGTGTGCGGTTCAAGGTGCCCTTGGCATAATCTGACAGGATAACGGCCTTCACACCCTCTAAGGTGGACTCGACTTCTTCGAGCAAGGTATTCGCCGTGGCATCTTCTTGCAAGGTCGATTCAAAATCACAGCGAACAAGCTGCTGATGGCGGCTTAAGACCCGTAACTTCGTGATCGTTTGCATGCCAGGCACTCGGTGGAACCGGGTGTGGACATTCGCAGCCTCTAGCTGGGTTTCCAGGGTGTCTGCGACATCATCATCGCCTGTGATGCCAACAATATGCGCACTAGCGCCGACTGCAGCCACGTTCAAGGCAACGTTACCTGCGCCGCCTGGGCGCTCTTCAACATGTTCAACATGCACAACGGGCACGGGGGCCTCAGGTGATATGCGTGATGCTTGGCCATGCCAATAGCGGTCTAACATGACGTCGCCAATGACTAAAACTTGCGCTTTCGAGAAATCAGGGAGCTCTATCTTCATCGTTTAATTTTGCACTATCTCTACCTATAGAAGCAAGCCAGTGTACATGAGAGCAGCAATGATTGCATTAATCCTATCTTATCGCTATCCTACAAAGCATTAACTCAATGGATAGTATTAGAGAAAACAAGGATCTAAGGCTTTGGAAAATCAACATCATTGGCGTCAAAAAACGCATCTTTACCGCGAAGCTTTACTGGTATTCTTCTTCACACTCATTATCTTCACGGCTGGCTTAGGAAACCATGAGTTTGTTATTTTTGACACCCGATTTGCTTTATTCGCTCAAGAAATGCTCAGAAATGGCTTGAGCTTCTTCCCAACTGCGTTTGGGCAGCCTTACCCCGATTACCCAGCCACATCGACCATACTCATTTATCTATGTTCATTGCCCTGGGGCCATGTGACCAAATTCTCAGGCGTTTTGCCATCAGCCATCGCTACCTCGCTCACCCTGTCATTCATGTATCTCACTGCTGCGCCTTTATCGCGTCGCTGGGGCATCTGTGCCGTATTGTTCGCCTTGTTTACCGTGGGTTATGTCGCAACAGCGAGAAGCATTGCTCTGGATCAATACACAACTCTCGTCACCATGCTCTCCTTCTATTTTGCCTATTCTGCTCACTTACACCATAAAAAAACAAAATGGTGGTGTTTCCCGTTATTGTTCCTATTTGGTTTCGCCTGTCGAGGCCCTATCGGCATCGTCATTCCGGCAAGTGTTGTCGGCAGTTATTATTTAATGCAAACAGATTGGTCTGGCATGCTAAAAATCGCCGGCATGGCTTTGGTCACGTTAATCATCGGCATGGCGCTGTTGGCTTGGGCCGCTTACGCTCAAGGCGGCGCAGACTTTTTACATGAAGTGTTAGGCATGCAAATTTTCACCCGCTTATCTGACAGCAAAGCAGGCGATCCTTTTTATTATTACTTTGTTAACAGCTTTGGCACTTACGCTATTGCTTATCCTATCGCCGTCTTTACCTGCATCGGTTTATTGCCCAAAATTAGAAAGCTCGAACTGGATCATCCATTAAAACTGATTCAACTCCTCACGGTTTGGACGCTCGTCATTATCATTGGCATGAGCATTCCTCATGATAAGAAACCCCGTTACATCTTAGCTATCGTTCCGGCAATTTCGTTGATCAGCGGCTATTTGTTTGTTGAGAAATTTCCATCGATGTGGATTAAGCTCACCCGAAAAACGATTGCATGGCTTTGCTTTATCTTCCCTATCGTCGGTGCGATCCTAACGCAGATTGCCAAAAGTGAGCTCGAACAACGCGGCATTCATTTAAGCATCGACTTCACATCCGTCATCATCATGCTGTGTGCGCTACAAGCGCTGGCTGTCATTTTGTGTTTATTCTATCGTTCAAGCCGCAGTCGAGAACTTATCGCGCTAGCGATTGCGGTGATGGTGTTTGTTGCAATCAACATTGTCATTGTTGAACCCACCTTATTAAACCTCACACAATCCAGACGCTTCGTTCGCCAAGTGGATATGCTACGTGATCGTTATCCAGGCGATTTGATTTTTTATCGCGCCGACAAAGACGCATTAATCATGCGATACGTTGTTAACTCTCGTGAAGATTTAAAACCGATAAAAGACATTAAAACAGAATCTGAATTGGCAAACCTAAAGCCGCCTGTGTATGTCATTATGGAACAGGAAGAGTTTGAAAAACTCGCCCCTAATGTTGCCAGCCAGTTCCGCGTGATCATCCAAGGTCAAATCGGCCGTGATACGGCTGTTGCGCTGGAGAAATAGCAGCAAGCGATATGTAATCTTATGGACCCCGGATAATGCTGCGCATTTCCGGGGAGACGAAGACTCGTCACCCCGGCCGACGAGCCGGGGTTCATCCTAATCAAGGACTCATTCGCGCTAACGGCCTATAAATAGCATTCTCAACTTCTTTAACAGCATCATCCAACTTTGCAGGCTGCGCACGCTGCTTAAGCAGGGTCAAGAGCTTACCAAGCTTCTCAGGTGATCGCTTCACGGTATCTTCAATGGTTTTCTCAAGCGCAATCGCTTTAGTCACAAGCCCTCTATGCTCTGCATTGTTGGCATCAAGCCCCTTAATACCCGCTGTTGCAAAGTTTTCAAGATCGAAAATACCGACGTGCGCACCCACGGCTAAATTAACAATGGTCATTTTCTTTAGCTCACTTTTACCATGAGGGTTTTTATAGATAATCGACACATCTTGTTTAATAAAACGCTGTCTAGCATTAAACAATGCATTGCCGTCCAAGTCTTTCCAATCATCATTGTGTGAAACCATCACAGCTTGCAGCTTCATTGAAAGCATCTCCATCGAAACACCCAAACGGTTGCGATCGCCTGCGGGCATTCCGCCATCATGATCGGTTTCAGCTCTAGGATTCCACGATGTTTCTTGAGGACGAAGATAAAAGCCATTCCCTCCTGCTGTTCTGTGCACTGTCGTATCTTTGAAATAACTCGTACGCCAAGAACCCCCTTTCAAGTCAGTTTCTTTTTCATTGATAAAGTGCTTAATCTTATTGGTTAGCGCAAGTTTAGGCCCATCTTTAGCCTCAACACCACCGCCAAAACCAACTGCTTCTTTAACCTCGGCTGCAACATCCTTATCATCAGCATCATTTCCACGGCCATTAAACGTCTTTATAGACTCTATGGTAGCAGTCTTTAACTCTGCTTTAGATTCGTCATACAAGGTTTTAAACTCTCCAAGATGGAAGCGATTATCAACAGTGGCTGTAGCCAAGTAATCTTTAATTTCTTGTAACTGTAGAATAGTAGAATATTGCATTGAAATTTCCCGACTCAGATCATCTAGCTCCGCTTTACGCTTTCTTGCACCTTCAGAAAAATAACGCGTGAATCCAGAAGAATCCCCATATTCATAACCAGAAAGTCTCATGCGCTTCTTAGATGCGCGCAACCCCTGGTAATGCTCCCTAGCGACTTCAAGCGAATCAATGACTACTTTATTCAATTCATCTTGCTTTCCTGTTAGAAATTGATAAGCCGGCGAATTAAATGCATCACCACCTAGCATCAACTTTAACGTCACATACATACTGACTGATTTTGGTGCGTTATTGAACACCAACTTAATCGCTGACATATTCGTTGCAAGCTGTGTTAGCGACGCAATCAAACCATGATTCTTTGTGCGAGCCTCTTTCGCCAATTTAAGCTCTTGCCTTATTGGCTCAAAGGGTTTTCCATATGAAGAGCTGAGCGTGCCAAAAAATGGCTGCGCATCACGCATTGCTTTTTGCCTCTCTTCTTTTTCAATAGTATATTTAGCTGTTATTTCAGGACTTAGCGCTTGCATAAATGCGTTAAAATGCTCATCGCCTTGCAAAACATCGGCTGTTTTATTGACCTCTTCAAACTTCTTCAGTCCTGATTGCCAAACTTGCAACTGCTCCTTTAATCTCACGGGTTCAATGATGGTGACTCGAGGCTGCGTAGCATCACCATTCCTATGATAAGTTAACTCACCTGTAGCAGTATCAACTGTCACCGAGTTAATTTCAGCTTGAAAATCACGCAGGGCTTTCTGCTGTAGAAACGCCCCTTCTACCTCGCTTGGCAAAGGCGTTGCCAAAACAGTTAACGCCTTTGCTGCAGTGGTTTCAGCGTACTTCATAGCCCTGCTATTAATTGTTCCCACAGCATCTAGAGCTAATTTTCTTTCATCAGCCGAGCGCGAACCAAGCTTTTTAATGCTCCATTCAGAGTGCACTTCAGCCTCTTCTTGCGCTGCTCTTGCATCTTTCAGCAGCGCAAGCGCCCCTTTACTAGCAGGATTTTCCGAGAACACAAAGTTATGCGCCGCCTGATGAAAGTCAGCAGCAGAACTAATAGCATCAACTAACACTAGGGCTCTAGCGTCAAGATTTATATCATCAACCACAATACGAACAGGTGCAGCTGTGCCATCACGATTTGCTTTCGCTTCATCTCTCAAACTACTAACACGCCTCTCATCTTCCACGCTTTGCTGCTTCAGCTTCCTGGCTTGCGCCTCCATTTGAATCGCGCTCTCTTTAACAAGCGCTGGTTGCGCAAACACTGGCGACTGCGCACCACCTGAAGCAACACGGGGCGTTGGAGAATCACCTGATTCAAGATCTTCTAGATTCAACGGGCCGCTTACACGGTCAATACTTTTATAAAGGCCGCCTGCAAGCACTTCATCTTGTTTTTTAAACAACGTATCGAGAGCGCCATCTGCAACACAAAGCTCAGCCATAGTCTTCTTGGCATCTAAACCTTCAAGCACACTTTCAAATAATTTTCCTTGCCGCGTTAGAATCTCTTCTTGAAACGTCAACGTAGAATTAACCATATCACTCAATACTTTCTTCTGGGCCTTCTGCTCTTGAGAGTCAGCCTCTGTTTCTTTGTATTGGTTTTCAAATGCTTTATAACTCGCACTCGCAATGATTTTATCAAGTTTATCATCAGATAGTTTGCGTAACCCTTCTAATGAATGATAATAAATATTTCTAAGTTTTACCTTATCTTCATTTGGGCCATCGCGGTCATCAACACCCTTACAGTCATCTTTATATTTCTGATGCAACCAATCTTTCATTCTAGGCAACAAACGCTCACGGTACCTACCAGTCTCTGCTTCTCTTGAACGCAGTTTCAGCTTCGCAGCTTTTTTCTCAGCCTCAGTGCCATCTGCCGCCGCAATTTGAGCCTCCATAGATGCGGACGTAACTGCAGGAGAGACCCGGCTTAAGCTCGCTTCACTAATACCTTTTGTCGACAAGGCATATGCGCTAGCTACAATTTTTGTAATCGCCGCATCTCGCGCATCACGCTTATCATCTGGGAATGAATGAAAGTAAGCCACCATTTTCAAAAAGTCGTCGTTACGCGCCTGAATCTGCGCAGGATTATCCGTTTCAGGCATCTCAGTAATGGCTTTCAATTCAGCTGTCACTTGCGCATCAATAGTAATCGTATCATCGACGTCTAAAATTGCATCTCTTGTCACACCTTTTTCGACCAGTTTTCTCGCTTTTAAGTTAACCTTAGTATGAAACACTGCCTGATCATTTTTAACCTTATCAACCAACGCTTGAAAATCGTCCGCACCAGTGCAAGCTGATAATGCAGCGTCGAAATAATCTTCAGCTGAAATATTCACCTTAAATAAAGTCTTAATTTCTTGAGCGCTATAACCTTTTTTCGCAAATGCTAAGGCTTGTGATTTGACACGCTCATCATATACATCACCTATACCGATAGGCACATAAAACCCGACTAGCAACCTGCTAATTTTTATAACATTTTCATTTTCATTATCAACTGTTCCATCTAAATTGGTGATGTTTGATAGCAGCTCTAAAAGCCTTGCATCTGCATCCTCGCGGAGCCAGTCTTTGATTTCTTTTTCATCGGCATCTTCATTCTGCTGAACAGCTTGCCCTATTGCACCGGCAGCAAGGTTTGCAGTATTCTGACGAAGCCAACGCCCCATCTCTCGAAGCTGTTCAATGCCAACATCAGGTTTTTTTTCGATGAAAGATAATAAGGTATCTGAACCCGCGACTTCCTCGGACGAATAAAGACCAAGATTATCTAAACTCACGCCACGCGCATACAGCGTTGGTAGTTGTGCTTTTACAGCATCAGTCAATGCTGTTTTCATCACTTCTTGCGCCGCAGGTAATGCCTCTATCGCCAATCTTAACGCTTTAAAATCTTCACTTCTTTGTGCATCAGAATATACACCACTTTCCCCTGCAACCTTTTCAAGCAGAGCATTTAACTGTGTTTGAATAACAGGCGTTCCATCGGCATCACCCAACAACGTATTAAGGCTAGAAAATGTTGCACCGTTAGCTAATAGCGTTACTGGTGTGTATAGATTACTGACGCGAGCAAAGAATGCTCTTGCATCATCTGCAGTGGCAGCCGCTAAAAGATTATCGATATGTGGCATCAAGACGCTAACTATTTTTTTATGTTCAGCCTGAATATCACGCTCCGGCAAATCATAAGTAGGCCCATCCGCCAACAAGTAAGCACCTAGCGCGCTCGGATCGTTTTTGCCCACCTCGTCAGTATGTTCAATTATCTTTAACAGCACGGCAGGCTCAGCAATCTGGTCTAGAACTTCTTTTCTTTCTGCTAAGTTCTGATCAGCATCTTGAATACAAGACTCATAGAAATCTTGGAATTTTTGGTTTCTAGAAAAGAGCGAAGCAACGTATCCTAAAGCTCCTAGAGCCGCCATTCCTCCTGCTGGAATAAGCGACAAGCCTCCTGTTGCAAACGCGCCAACGCCACCAACTAGCATTGCAGCCGCAGCACCTCCTTCGACTTTGTGCTCAGCCTTACTATCATGCGAACGGCCACCTATCACCTTAGGTGCCGCTATTTTATAAGCCTCAAACCGTGCTTGTTTTGTTGCATTTTTTATGGGCATTTACTCTCTCCCGTTAAATTGTTTGCATTATTATTGGTGTTAATTTATCGACGTGTTCTTGCATACATCGCTTGTTTTACGTGTTCTTCATCACATTCATCTTCAATACTTGTCGCTGATAGCAGCTTGCCATTCACGCTCGGCATGTCATTATTTTTCACATACTTCTCGACGTTATCATGATCACTTTGCGTTGGTTTGGTATAAAAGCCTGCGCCAAAACGATGGCGGTCAAACCAGCCTGAAAACCCAGTCGGTTCTTTAAGTGGATTATATTGATGAAATCCCTTATTCACATACGACACATCATCCTCAATACAGCGGACATTTAATTTGCTGCAGACTGCCAACATCGCGCGATGCATCTCACTTGAGCGCTGAGTTGCAATCGTGTTGCGTAAATAAATTGGCCTGCGTTTGATACGTTCCAGTTCTGGATCACTCTTCAACCCTTCTTCAAACACCGCTTTATCAAAACCATCACCCGCGGCAGTTTTTGCTTTCGCTAATGCTTTGTCGTAATACGCTTTTTCACGGAGCTTCTGAAAATTCTCAACCATCTTAAACGCTAATTCAATCTGGCCCTTGGTATCATTGGGGATGTTATGCAAACGCATCAAAGGACTATTGCGTGCATCAACACTCACCATGGCATGACCTGTGCCCCAAGGAACACAACGAATCCAGCGAATCCAGCGATCGCTAATCTCAATGGCATAAAAGTCACCAGTAGATTCTGGTTCTGCGCCACCAAACCCAACTTTTTCTTCTTCACCTTCAGGCTTCAACAGCTCTTTCTTCACTTCTTTAATATAAGCCGCACCCTGACCTTGCTGAGCATAAGTCTCATACTGTTCTGCTGAGCCTTCTGCCTTACCATTAAATAAGCTGAACTTCTCCTCACCCGGAAGAACGGCGCCATCTAACAACGCCTGCGCTTCATTTAATTTTTTTAGCTCCGCTGCTTTTCTTTTTGCCGCTTCCTCAGCTGTGCCATCGAGCACTTCTTTTCCGGTTTCAATTAACGTTTTCTCTGTGGACTTAAGCAGGCTAGAAAAACTGTGCGCATTATCTTTCTTAGTCTCTACCACTTCTTGGGCAAGAAGCAAAACAGCATGTGCTTTAAGCAAGTTACGCTGTGCCTCGCCCACCTCGGCAATTAACGCCGGTTTTTCAGCTTTTTGGAGTTCAAAGGCTTTTTTAAGTTTCACCAAGTTTTGTCGCGTGACAAAGGTATCGTTCTTACCGTGTGCCGCAATATAGCTAGCTTCACTGTCTAGCTTATGCAATTCCGCTCTTGCTATGCTGATTTGGGTCATGGCTTGCCTAGCTTGCGTAGCTGCTTCAGCTGCACGATTTAGTACAACCTGATATTCGCCTTTTTCATCAGCTACCGCTGTTGATACTTGCTGCTTATACCGCTCAAAAACATTCCCAACTAACTGATCTTTTTGCTCTTGAGTCACATCATTGCCGAGAGGCAACACTTGATTCTGATAAAAACCGACTTGCTCAACCGCTGGCAGCGCCATAAACGATAGCTTAGCATCGCCTGCTTTTCCTTTAAAAAGCTTTGATTGTATGTAATCCGCATGTAAATCAGGATCCGTTTCAACTTCATTCATAAACGCATTTAGAATTTTAGCATCATTGTGCGCTGTTAACTTGGCATGCAAACCCACCAACGATGAACGGCCGCAGGCTTTATACATTGCCAATATTGTACGAGCATTGATGCCTGACGCATAGACTCTTGCAACCGTTTGAGGTTGCAGCATTTTCTCATTGAACCCTGGTCGTGTTCCGTTAATAGAGTGCGCAGCGGCTAATGTTTTAAATCCGCGAATAGGATCATGAGGCTCAGCACGCTTTTCCTCTTTTAACGCATGGCCGTGTGTCGCCACGCGTAACTCACGTTCAAAAACAGCGCCTTGCGTCGTCAATTGCTCATCGACAGTGGTGGGTACATTTGCAATCGCTAATAATAAGTTGAGCTCCGCTTTCTTCGCTCGACCTGCAACCATAATATGGGCCAAAGAAGGGATGATGGCAAAGTCAACTCGATCACGTAAATCTTGACTATACTCGCCTGGCTTTAAATCGAGATTCCCTTTTTGCTCTGTACGCATCAGCGCCAGCGCTTCATTAAGTTCCTGCCGCGTCACTTTTTGCTCTTGCGTCATCATAGTTAAGTTCCAACCCTATTTGTTTGCAGTCTAATTCCACTGGCTCGCGCTAACCTTTGCTCTCGTTTTAACGCACCCAATGCTTCTTTTTTAATGCCTAGCACATTTGCAACTTGCTCTTGGGAGAACAAGCCATTTTGCTTAAAGCTTTGTCTAAATTTCTTCGTTGCCTTTTCATCAAGCGCGTCTCCTGCTCGCAGCGCTTCCTTGAGCTTAACGACAGGCTCTTCAATGCCTTTTGTCGTTGAAAGACGCTCACACTCTTTCAAGACAACAGGCGCAAGCTCCGCTTCTTTCATCTCAACAACACTCGCCACTCTCTTTTTAGAAATTTCAGCACCCATCAACCGAATAATCGTTGGTGCTGATTGCAGCTGCTGCGTCACAGCTTTTAGTTTTTGATCCCTTTGCTTATTCTGAAATTCAATCAACTTAATCGATGCGGGTGTGTGATAAGTTTTAACCTTAGGGGCACCTGCTTTATAGGCAGTTTTGGCAGATTCTAATTCGGCAACTTGCTGTTCAACACGCTCTGTCTTCGTGGGTTTTTTTCGGCAATATTCTGGCAGAGACGCTACCAATGCTATCGGTGATGCAATAACAGCCGTCATTGCTGATTTCTCAATAAAGAGCGTCCACACCCAAGGAAGCGCAGTCTCACCCAGCCAATAGCCTTTTTTTCCTAACCAAACAGCGCCACTTATAATCGCACCTGGCGTAGACAACGCACCCTTTTTTATCACGCCTGGCGTAGAGACAACGCCATTTTTTATCACACCTGGAACAGACACAACGCCATTTTTTACCGCTAACAACCCACTACCAACCAACCCTTTGGCCCAAGACAACCCGTGCGCAACCCCTAAAGAGTCACTAGCTGGCTTAGCTGTGTCTTTTGTAGAATATCGCATTATTTTTTCTACCGCCGCCTCGACCAACTTTTCTAAAGACTCAGCGCTTTTTTCGGACGCTCTTTCAGGTGCCTGCACAGCTTCTTTCACAACCTGCTCTTCAGGCGCGTCCTCAGGAAAGCTCATTGGCAAACAAACCTGCCTCTCCCAAAAGCTTGCCGAGAACATTGGAAGATAAAACAACATTAACGCTTTGCTGTTATCAAGCACTTGCTCCAGTGTATTGTTAAGCACTTCCTTGTCTGCAGAGACGTTCTCAATAGGGCACATTGATAAATTAAAAGGACTTGAGATATTCGTCGCATTAAAGATGGATTCACGCTCAAGCAACGCTTCTTCAGGCTCTCGCTCAGGCAATCCTTCTTCAGCTTCTAGTTTTTGGTAAAGGTAGCTATATAACATCCATAAAGCCGCGCCTGTGGCCAACAAGTGTGCCGCAACGAATCGCGCTCTATGTTTGTACCATTGTTTTTGATAGGCCGCGGGAAGTGAGGTTATCGCATCACGGTGCCTATAAACCTCAGGGCCTATTGTCATAACCGCAGACGATTTGCTCCCTTTTCCAAAGGCACGATACAAGGCAAGAAAAACTACTGCCGGCTTTCGAATGCTTGGCGCCCAACTAAAATAATGCTTTTGGAAGATCGTCCACCTGGTTGGCTCCGTTCCGAGGGCATCGACCAATTCTTTGAGGTGTTGCTCTTTTGTAATTTCAGCATTGGCCATCTTTCGGACATCCCAAAACTTTTTCCAGGCATAAACCCCACCTGTCTTAACAGATTTGAACGCACCGGCTACCGCAGAATAAGATGTCGCGAATAAAGGCAATGCTTTCTGGGTGAAAGGGGTTGAAATATAGGTTTCGAATCGACGGCTCAACTCAGCCTGCGTTGCCGCGGCTTGGAGGGATTGCAATTCTTGTGCTTCACGCGCAGCTTGTGACATCGGACGCTGTTTTTGCATTATACTCTCTCGTTTTTATTCTTATAACGGGCCTTCTACGAGGCTTTTCTAACTTATTGAGAGTCCGATCATAACACATTTCTTCAAATTTCTCAATTTGATGCCAAATTATGAACAGGCTAAGTGGTTGATTTTAGCCCCAAATAGGACGCATATTTATACAACCTTCAGGACAGCTCGAAGGATACCGGCCTACTTATAAAACCTCGCCTCACCCTCTGGGCGGGTTTTGAACCGTTTGTACTGCCAAAAATATTGATCTGGGTGCTCACGAACGAGCTTTTCTAGCCCTTCGTTTAATTGCGTTGCATCCAGAAGATCATCACCAGAAGGATAGTCCTCCGGCATGTTTTCCAAACTCAGACGGTAACCACCGCCCTCTAGTCTAAAATAACCCACCAGCAAAACAACCGCGCCGGTCTTTTTTGACAAGCGCGCAGGGGCCGTCATGGTGGCAGTTGGGATGCCAAAGAACGGGGCGAACACGCTCCCGCGAGCCCCCACATCCACATCAGCTGCATACCAAAATGTGAGATTATCCGCTAGGCAGCGAATAAACTTTTTAAGTTCACGGCGCTCTACCACTTCAGGATAATGACGCTCCAACGCAGGTCGCAATAAGTGCTCTAAAAACGGGGACTTGTTTTCGCGATACATCACCGCAAAGCGATGACGCATACTGATCAATCGCCCCACCATTTCGAGCGATGCGAAATGCGGGCCGGCAAACAACACGCCCTTCCCCTTCGCAAGCGCGGCGTCATACACCGCCAAACTTCTTTCATCAACATCAAAACGAATTTTCGACATTTTTCGATGTGAACCCCAAAACGCAATCGCCACTTCAAACGCAAACATGCCCATGGATTCGAAATTGCGTTTTAACAATCGCAGGCGGTCTTGTTCTGACATTTCAGGAAAACACAAGGCAATGTTAGTCATTGCAGTTCGCTTGCCCTTGCCGCCAAAAAAGCCCAGCGCACGCCCTAACCACTTCCCTAAAAATAATTGAAATCCATAAGGCAATAATACCAACAAACGAAAAATACCGAACGCCAACCACAAGGGCCAGTATTTTGGATGACATTTGAATTTCAACGTGTCTTTCATTAAAAGGGTAACTCTAAGGTTTTATCAATCGCCAACAACTCAGCTTTAAATAAATCTTGAATACGGTTCAAGCTTTTTTCGTTATCAGCTTCAAAGCGCATCACAACACACGGCGTGGTATTCGATGCACGCACCAAACCCCAACCATCGCTAAAATCAACGCGCAATCCATCAATCGTGCACACATCGCCATCATCAAACGAGGCTTGCTCAACAAGATCGTCGATAAACCCAAACTTAAGAGAATCGTCAATCGCAATCTGCAATTCAGGCGTGTTTAAACTGTCAGGCACCTCAGCGAAAACCTCGCTTGTTGAACGCGCATCTTTAGACAACACTTCCAACAAACGCGCAGCGGTATATAAACCATCATCAAAACCATACCAACGCTCTTGAAAGAAGATATGCCCGCTCATCTCACCGGCAAGTGCTGCGCCCGTTTCAATTAACGCCGCCTTCACAAACGAATGCCCTGTGCGCGACATGATGGCTTTTCCGCCCTTGCCTTCAATTGATTGTTTCAAATTTTTTGTGCACTTCACATCATAAATAATGGACGCACCGGGATTACGTAACAAGACATCTTCGCTTAATAAAATCATTTGACGATCTGGCCAAATCACATCACCTGCGCTTGTGACAACGCCTAAACGGTCTCCATCACCATCGAACGCTAAGCCAATATCGGCTTTTTCTGCCAATACTTTTTCAATCAAATCTTTAACGTTTTCTGGCTTACTAGGATCAGGGTGATGATTAGGAAAGCGGCCATCCACTTCACAAAACAACGGAATAACATCGCACCCTAAACGTTCAAACAACGCTGGCGCAACAACGCCGGCCACGCCGTTACCACAATCAATCACTACTTTTAATGGACGTGAAAGCGTGACATCAGAGCAGACACGTTCAACATATTCTTCAATAATATTGTCATGCGAAGACAAACTGCCCGCACCGGTTTCAAAGTCTTTTTCAACGATCGATTGATACACGCCTGTCACATCATCGCCAAATAATGTTTTACCAGCAATCACCGATTTTATGCCATTATATTGCGAAGGATTATGACTGCCCGTTAACATCAGGCCTGAAGAAATACCCGTTGTTTTTGTCGCAAAATATAAAAGTGGCGTCGGCACCATGCCCACATCAACAGCTTCGCAACCTGTTGAGATCAAACCTTTTTTTAACGCCTCACTGAGCTCTGGCCCTGACTCTCTACCGTCACGGGCAACCAGAATTTTTGACTCGCCCTTGCGCTTTGTTAATGTGCCTAATGCACGGCCAATTAACTCGACTGTTTCGACGTTTAACTCATCTGGCACTGTGCCACGAATGTCGTATGCTCTGAATATTTTTTTAGTAATCATTATGCTTTTCCTGTTGAACCAAATCCGCCCGTTCCACGCTCAGTTGCTTCGAATGATTCAACCAAATCAAATTGCGCACGAATCACCGGCACAAACATCAACTGTGCAATGCGGTCACCCGGCTCAATGGTAAAAGTTGTCGTGCCGCGATTCCAACAAGAGACCATCAGCTCACCTTGGTAATCTGAATCAATCAAGCCAACTAAGTTGCCCAACACGATACCGTGCTTATGCCCCAAACCTGAACGCGGTAAAATGGTTGCCGCCATATTGGTGTTTTCCATGTAAATCGCAATACCGGTTGGTATTAATGTTTGATCGCCCGGCGTTAAGACAATAGATTCATCTAAACACGCACGCAGATCAAGCGCCGCTGACCCTGGTGTTGAATACGCAGGCAAGGGGAACTGTGTACCTACTTTTGGATTAACTATTTTTAATTGCACTGTTGCAGGTCTTACTGCATCCATGACAGCCGTCATACATTCTCTCCTATTAATTTAATAATTTCATCCGCAAGCCGTGTTTTTGGCATCGACGTAAACTCTCGCTCACCCTGATTCCAAATGGCAACGCCTGCATTATTGTCTGATTCAAAACCCTTGTTTTCGCCAACTTCATTCACAAAAATCATATCCAATGCTTTATCGCTCAACTTAGACTTCGCATGCGTCATAACGTCATTGGTTTCAGCCGCAAAGCCGACAGTGTAGGGTTTGTCTTGATGAGCCGCAACGGCTTTCACGATGTCTCGGTTTTCGGTGACTTTGATGTCGCCTGTAAATTCATTCTTCTTCACTTTGGCGTGCTGCCTTGATGCCGGCTTCATATCACTCACTGCCGCACACGCAATCATGATGTCGCAAGTGCCAACGTGTGACATGACAGCTTCATACATCTCATCAGCTGTACGCACACCGTGACAGGTCACGCGATCGGGCACGTCCAAATGTACAGGACCACTGATCAAGGTAACACGGGCGCCTGCCGCAATCGCACTCTGCGCTAAGGCATATCCCATTTTGCCTGAACTGCGATTTGTTAAATAACGCACAGGATCTATCGGTTCTTGCGTAGGACCGGCGGTAATCAATACGTGCTGACCTGAAAGCGAATGGGTCGTCGATGATTCGAGTAGATGTGCAACGATGTCATTAGGCTCAACCATTCGCCCGTAACCCACATCGCCACAGGCTTGAGACCCTTCGGCAGGACCCACAAAATGATAACCCAGACCTGTTAAGACTCGAACGTTCTTTTGTGTCGCCGCGTGGCTCCACATTGCTTGATTCATTGCAGGGGCTAACAGCACAGGCGCAGTGCTGGCAAGACACACCGTGGAGAGCAAATCATCCGCCGCGCCTTGTGAGAGTCGCGCCAAGGTGTTGGCAGAGGCCGGCGCTATAATAATATGGTCAGCCCAGCGAGCGAGCTCAATGTGCCCCATGCCGGCTTCGGCGCTTGGATCGAGCAATTCATCATGCACAGGGTAGCCTGATAACGCTTGCAGAGTCAGTGGGGTAATGAAAGCTTTTGCGCCCTGAGTCATCACAACACGCACATCCGCTCCGCGCTCTTTTAGACGACGGACTAGATCGGCACTCTTATAGGCCGCTATCCCCCCTGTGATGCCTAATATGATACGTTTGTTTGCAAGCTGGCTCATTCTTTCTAAAACCTAGAGACCTAAAACGAAGAACATCATACCTTAAACTCGGCACTATATATAGAGCAAAATAGTAACAACATTCATTTCCAGAAAGACAAAACATTACAAAATCAACCGCTTACAACTTTGTTAAACAACATGTGTTGCGTAGGTTATTAAACTTTGGTATAAAGAGCGGCTAATTAGTCGAATACCTTGGAGAGAATAATGTCTAGAGTTTGCGAGGTTACCGGTAAGTCACCTATGGCCGGAAACAATGTATCACATGCGAAAAACCGCACTAAACGTCGCTTTGTGCCGAATCTGCACAAAAAACGCTTTTATATCCCAAGCGAAGACCGTTATGTCACAATGCGCGTTAGCGCTAACGGCATCCGTACCATCGACAAGCGTGGTATCGAAAACGTCTTAGCTGACATCAAAGCGCGTAAAATAAAAGAAGCTAACAAGTAACCCGGAGCACTAAACACCATGGCAGCAGAACTCGTTCGACTCAACTCTACCGGCACCAAGAAAGATGGTAAAAAGACCGGTTATTTCAAAACCACCAAAATCGATAAAAAGAAGATGGCTGGAAAGAAATTCACCAAGAAGTGCTTTGATCCACGTGCTTGGAATGAAAAAACAGGCAACTTTGGTATGCATGTCGATTTCGTAGAAGGCAAAATCAAGTAGCCTTTTTGAGATTGTTAAAAAACCCGCTTTTTGGCGGGTTTTTTTATGGGTGGATTTATGGATCCCGGCTCAGAGGCCGGGATGACGACAGACACCACACTAAAAACTCTTTCGATTACTGTATGTGCCGGCTGAATATCCGTTCACGACAAAAGAGGCTGCATTTAAAATAGCACCATCAACGCCACGCTCACGATTCAACTTTTCTTGAGCATCTTCTTCCGCACGACTTTTCCTGCGTTCTTTGACGTAATTTTCAATGTCTCTTTCACGATTGACGCCTAATACTGTCGATTTGAATTTATCGAAAACGGCATTGTAGGCCTCAGTTTTTTCCTTAATCGCAATGAGGTTTTCGAGCAAAGCAGGATTCTTCTTGTGCCCACTTTCAGTAGCAATTCGCCTATCTAAATTGCCTGTTCTCAAGCGCTGCCAACCCCCCTCTGAACTCTCATAAGCAAAATCCGGGGCTTGCGGACGATGCTGTAGTCTGCCATACATCTTATCTGTTGATTGATTTTTCAAACACTCTATCCCCACCAAGGAAACAGCATCGGAAGCATCGGCCAGTTGTTTTGAGGCTGACATATACGCCTTCTTTCTTTTTTCTTCTGCAAGTTTTGCTTCATCAACAACGGGCTTTACAGGCGCTGCAGGGAATAAACGCGCATCAGGTGCTTTGTACCGCTGTGTTCTTTGCTGAGGATCCTCCTCCACTTGCGCACCCTCGGCTAAATCACTCAAACCCACGCCATCACCTAGTAACGTTTCTTCAGCCGGTGAGCGATTTATTCCCGTTAGCATGGCGGCAAAAAGATATCCGACAGAAACGAGCGCTAACGTTGTAGGGACAACAGAGACCATCGAAGAAACCTCAAGCTCAACACACGCAATATAAGCGCCCCAAACAGCCGCGATCTCCACCGTCAACATACGAATCATCTGCCTACTCGGATCGAAATATACTGGGTTGGAATGTTGCATGCCCAGCTTTTGGGCAAAACAATATTTTTCAAACAAGGCCAAAATTAAAATATAGGTCAAGACACTCCCGTGCAGCACCAGCGAAGGCATATTAAAAAGACCGTTACCGTAAAACTGTGTTGCTGGCGAATCCACATCAGGATCAATTGCATTCTTACCGACAAAATAAGCGGTCACTTGATTTAACCAGGCACCCAACACAAACAACGAAAGTGACAACTTAACACTGGTTGCACGAGACTCACGCTCAACTGATAGACCATTATGCATAAGACAAACCTCCTAATTTTTCTCATTAGACTTCAGTCTACATCAAGGACCTTAAGGGAGCCTTAAGAAGACAACACAAGTTAAGCGGCTCTCCCACAATCATGTCTAAATCACATCACTCAACGCAATACCGATTCCGATGCTATCGGTATAGTGATCATACTCAATCAAGCTCTGACCATACCCACTAAACGCTTGCACATAACCCTTAACATATTTTTGAATAGGGAAACTCCAGGTTAACTCAACCGCACCCCGGCGAAACAAACTGGTGATGTTATTACGGGACATAATGGAAAAGGTATTGTCATGATATTTATACGCCGCTAAAATTCGGCCATGCCCTAAATAACGCTCAATATTTTCATTATGCAAATCACTCGAACCAGCTTTGTAAATTAACACCCACGGTTTAATACTGACTAACCAATTCTCACCTGAAAAACTTAAATTGGTGAACGCACGATTCCAACTGCGCTCAAGCTCACCGCCACGTCCATTTGACTCATGGTTAATACCCACCTCTAACAGCCAATTTTTTAAAAAGTTAAACGCAAAAAACATTTGAGGCTCATAGTTAGTTTCTCGAAAATATTGCGAATGCGCGTAGAATTGCCAGTATGATAATTGCGTATAAGATAACTTAAAAGACGTATGATCATTAAAATGATACACCGGCACTGCAATACTAAATTGCGCTTTGAATTCACTGTGCATCACGGTTTGATCATCAGGCGTGGTGCCATTGTAGATTGAATAATAAGGGCGGCCTGTGTAGTAATAAGGGAGAATATAATTTCGGTCATACATCATCAATCCATACGGATTCTGCGCTGCGACCTTCTCTTCATTTAACTTGTCTTGTAATGCAGACTTTTGATCCGGGGTTAAAGATTCCATAAAATCTTTGACGTTTGTTTTCATCTCGTCGCGTTGATCTTGCGAAAGCAATCGATAAGAACTTTCTTCTTCAGCCCAAACCACTTGAAACAAACAACCTAATAAAACGCCACCAATGAGCAGCTTCTTGAAAATAGACCACATAACCACATCCCTTATTATTAATCGCTATTTAGGCGTGCAGTATATGAAATATGGCCTGGGAATTCAATTGAGGCTAAATGACATCATTTAAGATAACGCCAATGCCGATGCTGTTTGTATAATGATCGTACTCGATCAGACTTTGCCCGTAACCACTAAAGGCTTGGATATATCCCTTCACATATTTTTTTAAGGGAAAACTCCAGGTTGCCTCAACAGTTCCAAAACGAAACCCACTGGTGACATTGTTACGCAACATTAAACTGAACGTATTGTCATGTGTTTTGTACGCCGCCAATATACGGCCGTATCCTAAAAACTTATCGATGTCTTTATTACGCAAATCACTCGATGCCGCTTTTAAAATTAATATCCATGGCTTCACGCTCAGCATCCAATGCTCCCCTGACAAACTGACATCAACAAATGCTCGGTTCCAACTACGCTCCAAGTCACCGCCTCGTCCATTAGACTCATGAGCAACACCCGCTTCAATCAACCAATTTTTGATAGGATTGCTTGAGATGAACAACTGTGGCTTATAACTTGATTCACGAAAATAGCGAGAGCGTGCGTAAAATTGCCAATAAAACATTTGCGTATAAGACAGTTTAAGCGCTGTATTCTTAGAAAAGTTAAACACAGGCACTGCGAGGCTAAGCTGCGCTTTTAACTTGGTGTGCGTTACCTGCTGATCCTCTGGAGAAGACCCGCCATACACGCTGTAATAAGGCCGTGCCGTGTAATACAACGGTAACACATAGGTTGGTTCATAGAGGGTGATGCCGTAAAGATCTTCTGAGGCTTTCTTTTCTTCGTCAATTTTTTTCTGCAAAACAGAAGGTTCGTCAGTGGTGAGAGCACGCATGAAATCCGTCACGCTGTTTGCAACACTTATTTTTATAGAGAAAAGGAGTAGCGCACACGCACACAAGCACTGCTTCATTGACATATCCTTTTGTCACTCTACAAAACAAGTAATGGTCAGTATAAGAAATAAAGGGGGCAAAATCAAACAAGGGCAGTGTTATTATCGGGCTTGATAACAACACTGCCCTTGCAAGGAAGGTGTAAAACGTTAGCTTGTTGGAACTAAGGTTTTTAACCGTTGTGAGAAATGATAAAGCGCTTCAATGCCGGTATTCTCAGCATCTGCACACCACTTAGCAACAGACTCGACTAATTCAGCCTGCGTCTTCGTGCTGCTCGCCCACAGCATTAATAATTTCGCACGAAAATCATGAATCGTTTTGAGTGATGCACGCCCTTCTATCGCTTCTGCCAAACGCGCTTCTTCTTCAGGCGTCACTAAGGATTTTTCACGGGACAACAAATATTGTGTCTTGCTACCAATCGCCCCCCTGGCATGCTCTGCATCACACACTGGCGCAATCACGTCACGTGTATAATACGCTAACACTTGGAAACGATTGCTTAAAATAGCTTTCAAGGTACTGTCATCAATTGTGGACTTACCCGCAACTTCGCCTGTTTTTGTAATCGCTTTGCGTACTTTCGCCAAGCCTAACAATTCAAACGTACGGATGTATAACCAGCCAATATCAAACTCCCACCACTTAACAGACAACTTCGCAGATGAACCGTAAGTGTGGTGATTATTATGCAACTCTTCGCCGCCGATTAAAATGCCCCACGGAAGCAAGTTTGTTGCAGCATCGTGACATTCGAAGTTACGGTAACCGATATAATGTCCTATGCCATTTATCACGCCCGCCGCAAAAAATGGAATCCACATCATTTGGATTGGCCAAATGATGAGGCCTGGCAAACCAAACAATATAATGTCTGCCGCTAACATAAATAAGATGCCTTGCGAATGCAGGCGTGTGTAAATATTTTTTTCTGCCCAGTCATCTGGTGTGCCATGACCAAAACGATCTAAAAGCTCTTGATCCTTTGCGCCTACTTTATAAAGCTCTGCGCCTCTAAAAAGAACTCGCCAAATACCTTCAATCATCGGACTATGAGGGTCTTGTTCTGTTTCACACTTTGCATGATGCTTACGGTGAACTGCCACCCAGGCTTTGGTTTTCATACCTGTACTTAACCACAACCAAAAGCGGAAAAAATGACTGATTGCTGGATGCAATTCCAACGCTTTATGCGCTTGCGATCGGTGAAGATAAATTGTCACGGCAGCGATCGTGACATGTGTCATCACGAGTGTCGCAATAACCATTCCGACCCCAGAAAATTGTAAGATTCCGGCTTTTAGAAAAGCGATTAAATATTCCATCAGGTGTAACCCTCTATTAAATTGATCATGTATTATACTGCAATGCAGGGTAGAAATATACTATATATTACTATATCTCACAATATGGGGGCTCTAGCGCACTAAATCAAGCTAAGGTGTTGAATAAAAGCACTATTAGTCGTTTTTTTTCTTTTCACTGACCAAGTGGTAGTACTTCGTAAGCAACTGATCTTTCGTTTCTTCGTGATCAGGATTGAGCGGAATACAGTCAACCGGGCACACGATGCGACACTGAGGCTCATCAAAATGCCCCACACATTCGGTGCACCGGTTTGGGTCAATTTCGAAAATGTCTTCGCCTTGGAAGATTGCCTCATTCGGGCACTCCGGCTCGCAAACGTCACAATTAATACATTCGTCAGTGATTAATAGTGCCATGGGCTACGCTAACTTCGCCTTTAAAGCGCTGTCCACCTCAGGATGAACAAAAGCAGAAACATCCCCACCTAGGGCAGAAATTTCTCGCACCAAAGTGGATGAGATGTAAGTGAAGTTTTCTGACGGGGTTAAAAACAGCGTTTCAATCTCGCTATCTAACTGTCTGTTCATGCCGGCCAGCTGAAACTCATATTCGAAATCAGAGGCGGCACGCAAACCACGCAAAATGATACCCGCACCTTGCTCTTTGGCAAAATGCGTTAACAATGAATCAAAGCCTAACACACTCACATTGGGCTGATCAGCCAACACCGTTTTCGCCAACGCTACGCGCTCATCTAGAGTGAAGGTGGGGGATTTTTTAGGGCTATCGGCAACACTGACGATAATCTTGGTAAATATTCGTGCAGCACGCTGAATAATGTCTGCGTGACCACGCGTGATGGGGTCGAATGTACCGGGATAAAGTGCTATGGTTTCCATACGCGTATTAAGCCATAAGCACACTACATTTGCAAATGATTTGCACATATTAATGAGGTAACCCATGCTCCCTTACAGTATCATTCGCGATGACGACGGCAAGATTATTGAAGTTGAAACAACGCTTAGCGGCAAAATGCTATTAAACATTCCCAAGCTAAATAAAGGCTGCGCCTTCACCTATGCAGAACGCGTCTCACTCGGATTATTGGGCACATTGCCTAACTGTGTTGAAACACTCGAAGAACAAACTGAGCGCGCTTACAGACAATTTCAAAAGAAAAATACTGATCTGGCTGGAAACATTTATCTCAACAACCTACACGATCAAAACGAAACATTATTTTATAAACTTGTCGGCGACCACCTGGAAGAAATGATGCCTATCATTTACACCCCAACCATAGGGCAAGCAGTAGAACAATACAGTCATGAAAATAGAAAGCCGCGCGGCTTTTTTATTCCTTACTCTGAAATGGAAAACATTGGCAACATATTGGATAACCGAAACAATCAAGAAGTTGATCTTATTGTCGTTACCGACGGTGAAGGGGTATTAGGCATCGGTGACCAAGGCGTAGGCGGCATCCACATCTGTATTGGAAAACTCAACCTCTACACTTTATGCGCCGGCGTCAATCCTAACCGCGTTTTGCCTATCCAATTAGACCTCGGCACAAATAACGAAGCGTTATTAAATGACCCTATGTATTTAGGCTGGCGACACAAACGTATTGAAGGTGATGAGTATGATGCGTTTATCGATAAATTTGTTAGCGCCGTCAAAGAACGATTCCCCCATATCTTTTTACACTGGGAAGACTTTGGTCGCGACAACGCACGACGCAATCTAAATCGCTACAAAGATTCCATGTGTACGTTTAACGACGACATACAAGGCACAGGCGCTGTTGCACTCGCCGCAATTCTTGCAGGGATTAGCGCAAGCGAAATACCGCTTGATCAACACCGATTTGTCATCTTCGGCGCAGGCACCGCAGGCGTGGGGATAGCCGATCAAGTCTGTCAATATATGATAGCAAAAGGCATTGACGAACAAGCCGCTCACGACGCATTTCACCTCATCGACCGGGATGGTTTACTGACGGATGCCTCAAATAACATCATGAGCTTTCACAAACCTTATTTACGCGACAGCAAAAAAAATACGGGTATCAACACACTAGAAGAAGTGTCAAAGCATGTTAAACCCACGGTATTAATTGGCTGCTCAACCGTGACAGGCGCTTTCACTGAAACCATTGTGAAACAAATCGCAAACGATGTTGAACATCCTTTAATTTTCCCACTATCAAATCCCACACGAAAAGCTGAAGCCACGCCTGAAGATCTTTTAAAATGGACAGACGGCCGCGCACTCATTGCAACCGGGAGCCCGTTCCCACCGGCCGATTTTAACGGGAACAAAATTCGCATATCACAATGCAACAATGCGTTTATTTTTCCAGGCTTAGGGCTGGGCATCATGGCAGCAAAAGCCACTCGGCTCACCAACGCAATGATTCAAGCCTCCTGCGAAGTGTTAGTCTCTGTGTCGCCGGCTCAAGACGACAAAACAGCGCCGCTATTGCCTGAGATCAGCAACATCAAATCTGTCAGCCGAAAGATCGCACTCGCTGTTGCACAGCAAGCCAGGGTAGATGGCGTGTCAGACTTAGATCCCGCTCTTAACCTTGAAACTGAAATTGAATCGCACACTTGGGAACCGAAATATTTTCCTTATAAAAAGGTAGACAAAATAACACATGAATAATGAACAACTGCATTACTTAAACGCTATGGACATCCCGGTTTGGCAGCTGCGCGACGCCGTCCAAGCTCCCAAGCACACCGAGGAAACAGCCGCGATAGAAACACCGAAAAAGCAAACACTGGTTGTGACGGAGAATGCTAACGCCAAAATTATGATTATTGGCGAAGCGCTAGATGAACAAGGTGAACCCGGGCTTTTATTGAATAATATGCTAGCTGCGATTGGCGTACAGCAACATGACATTCACCTCATTAATTTTTCGACATTCAATCCGCCCAAAATTGATGACGCCAATCAATTTACACAACATCTACAAAAACAAATTAACCTAACCCAGCCTAGCATCATCATGGTAGTTGGACAAGTTGCCGCACAACACTTGTTAAACGCTAAAGAGACACTTGAGAACCTTCGCGGCAAGATACACCACTACGGCGAAAAAAAAATACCCTTCATCGTGACCTATGACACCGCTTATCTTTTGCGAACACCAAAAGATAAACGAAAAGCGTTTGAGGATTTGTTGTTTTTGCAGTCCGCTTTGGCTTCATAGGGTCTGAGTTTTTTTGACATTTTTACCCTCACTCTAACCCTCCCCTAGAAGTGGAGAGGGAATTTCAATCCTATTTTTATCATTCAATATCAACCCAGACGACGCGAAGGGAACAGATCACCTTGATCACCCACAGGCCCCGCTTCTGGAGACGCTGTCGCAGCCTGCCTTGGTGTCTGCGCAGCCGCAGTCAACTCCATCATTCCCTCAGACTCTGAACCTTCTTGAATTACACGTAACGCAGTCCCAGGCGAACGATAACCATTGCGTGCTGTTGGTGCAAAAACACCCACAAAACTAGGCTGACCTCGAGCAGACAAATGAGAAAGATTCAAAGGCGCAAGAGGAACTCGCGCAGCTGTTTGATTGTTAGGGTGCTCACCCGTCGGCGTACTAGGCCTTTGCATTAAATGGCCAATCGAAGATGGACCACTGTATGACGCACTCAGAGAGCCTAAAGACGTTGACGCCTGAACAGGCGTTTTTCCATTTTCTGGTAACGACAGTCTTTCAAGCTGAGATAACAGATCGTCTTGCTGTACAGCGGACGTGGGAGCAGCGATTTTTTTCTCGGGATGAAATACCGACACCAACTGACTCAGGATCTCATCCTCTTCCTTGGCTCTCATGAATTCTTCAACGGATGAAAATCCAAACGCCACGGCTTCATCCTGTAACTCTTTCTCCTTTCTTTTAGCCTCTCCAGGCACAAGCACTGTCCCGGCCTCCTGCTCTACCTGCTCGGTCTCATCTTCCCCTTCATTTACTTGAAAACTAGATTCTGGGCCTGGACTTTCTTTAGATTTCTTCTCCTCTCTTGAAGAAATCCCAGGCGGTGTTTTAATTCGCTTAAAGAAATAATACTCGACCAACTCCGTAAGTTTTCCGCCCATCAAGTCAGCGCCATGAGTCGCATGCTCTGTCAATATATCGGCAGCCTGCTTGAGCTGCCTTTCTAAATCTTTTGACAGCAAAAGCACCCACATTAATTTACTCACCGATACTGCACTGACGGGTAAATGTGGCGTATTTTTCATACCTATCGAGCGTAAAATAAACTTAACCACTAACTTCAAAGGTGACTTTTCACCTAACTCTTTGAGCATCAACTTCAGAATTGCATCAGTGGGTTTTTTCACAGATGAACTTTCAATGTTTCTTGCGATACGCTTTTGCCATACTCCTAACTCTATATTGAGACAAGCAAACTCATTAAACAACGACGACTTCAGCACAGCCTTAATACTTAACGAATGCGCACTTAATAGCGCGTTTGCTTTTTTTCGGCTCTCCACTTCTGCCAATAAGGCTCGTTGCGCCTGATATTCTTCTTGGGAAACACCCAAAGCTTTAGCTTGCAAGCACTCTTCTTCAGATGATTTTTCATCACTGCGCTCTACAAATATTTTTCTAGCGCGCATATCAATATGCGTTTTTGCTTGAGATAGCAATTCACTAGGCACATGCATTGAATGGCCTTCAGAGGCTTTATCAAGTTCTGCTAAATATTGCCCAAAAAACACAGGCAATTGTCGGGCGTCGACAAGCTGGATGACTTCCTCAAAATGTTTTACCGCAAATAAAGGTTGCATACGCATTTGCACGCTCACACTCGGCTGCTTAGGCGAAGCGCTTGCAAGCTTCTCCCTGCATAACGCCAATAACGCCTCTTCGAGCAAGCTGCAAAATTTCTCACTGCGCACACCTCTGTGAATAGCCACACGGCTCTTAACAAGCTCCGTTAGGCCCTCAGAGTCAGCGCGCTCATTATTGATTTTTTTCACTGTCACAAGCTCAAGCTTGCAAGCTTTAACTCTGCAGTAGTAAGTTCGGTACTCGATTTTGGCGTTTGAAACATATGTCCTCTTTTTTGTTAATTATGCTATGCACATGTGCCCGCCAGTATTCTCAAGTCCTTCTAAAACTCAATGGGCGTATATACTTTAAAAGCGTATGCAGCTTGACGTTATGAGCAGAATTTGTCACCCTATAAAAAGTAATGTATAAGGATATGCAATGATCCCATCACTGGACAACACGGCTGCGCTAAAACCTGCCTATCATCAGTTTCTGGGCGCGTTAAGAACGAGCCGCTATGCCGGCGAGATTATGGATAGCTTATCTGATCGAATTATTATGTCCACGGACAACAGCATTTACCAACTCACTCCCGAAATTGTGCTTTACCCAAAAACGACAGATGACCTTTTGACCATCCTCTCCCTTGCACCTAAACACCCAGACGTACATTTTGCACCACGCGGTGGCGGTACAGGCACTGACGGCCAATCGTTAACAGACGGCATCGTGATTGATTGTTCAAAATACTTAACAAAAATCCTTGAGATTAATTTGTCAGAAAACTGGGCGCGGGTCCAACCCGGCGTCATACTCGATCAGCTTAATGACACGCTAAAAGAACATGGCTTATATTTACCCGTAAACATTTCAACAAGTAACCGCGCAACGATCGGCGGCATGGTAAACACCGATGCGTGCGGGCAAGGTTCATTTCGATTTGGCCGCATGAGCCGGCACTTACTGGAATGCAAATTAGTCTTAAATGACGGAACACTCTTTAGCACCCGAAAAAGGCATGCTCGAGACATGCGAACACACATTGACGCCATCCTCACCGAGCACGACGCGCTGATACAAGAACAATACCCTAAAATTCCACGGCACGCCACAGGATACAATCTCGCTAATATAAAAGAGGGAGACGATCTAAACCTCAATTATCTCATTGCCGGGTCAGAGGGAACACTCGGGGTATTGAGTGAAGTTAAACTTTCACTCTCCCCAATCATCAAACATAAAAAATGCTTACTCCTTTGTTACCCAAGCTTCAACGATGCGTTAGTTGATGCTGAAGCGTTACGTGAATTTAAACCCGCGGCTATTGAAGTCATGGATGAAATGTTAGCCTCTTTAATCAAGTCAGACACCTTATACCCCAAAGTGAAACATTTAATTGACGAAACAACCAAAACAATCACCTTGGTTGAATTTCACGAAGACAACGCAGATGATTTAAGCAACAAAATTGATCGCATACAAAACACCCTAAGCATACCTAACACACTGATCGAAGAGCCTGATGTTGCAGATGCGTTATGGCAATGCCGAAAAAAATCTGTGGGGCTCTTAGGCAAAAGCGATACGTATAAGCGCCCTATTCCATTTGTCGAAGATGCCACCGTCCATCCCAGCGACTTAGCTCCTTACATTCGTGATTTTCGAAAAATCCTTGATGAATACACACTTGAATACGGCATGTTCGGACATGCAGATTCTGGGTGCATACACGTAAGGCCCGCACTTGATTTAACACAAGAGCACGATGAAAAACTTATTAAAGAAATCTCACAAAAAATCTATGCATTAACGAATCAATACAACGGTATATTATGGGGAGAGCACGGCTTAGGGTTTAGAAGCGCTTATAATCCTGATTACTTTGGCGACACGCTCTACAAAGCATTCCAAAGAATTAAAACCCTGTTTGATCCAACAAATCAACTCAACCCCGGAAAAGTTGCCAGTCCACAAGGATCAAGCCAAGCCCTCTATGACGTTGACGGTCCACTGCGAGCACACACCGATAAAGAAATTGATTTCGAAAAAGCCGGCGCCTTCGACAAAAGCGCGCACTGTAATGGAAATGGTTTATGCTTTAGCTATAAGCCGAATGACGTTATGTGCCCATCATACAAAGCCACCGGGGATAGAAAACATTCGCCTAAAGGACGCGCAGCATTATTGCGTGCTTGGATAACAAAACTCAAGCACTATGATTTCAACAAGGAAATTCCTAAAGCCAATTTTTTTCGAAGACTGCTCAACTCCACATCGAAGAACGATTTCTCAACGGATGTGTTTGAAGCACTAGAGGGATGCCTAGGCTGCAAAGCCTGTAAAACAAGCTGCCCAATTAACGTTGTCATTCCTGAAATGAAATCACATTTCCTACACCATTATTACCAACGTTATTCACGCCCTGTTAAAGATTTCTTCATTAGTCGCTCGGAATTACTTGTAGAACGTTCTTCGAAAATACCTCGGCTCTCTAACGCATTAACGGGCATAACCTCCCCCATCATCGGCATGTGCGATACACCTAAATTGCCAACGAAATCTTTGGCAACACAGCTCCCAAAATCACATGTTAGCTTAAAGAACATTGCTTCTTCGAACTCAGAGAGATCAGTCATTCTTTACCAAGATGCCTTAACGAGTTTTTACGAACCCCAAACTATCATCGCGCTTGAAAAGCTTATTCAAAAATTAGGACACACGCTTTACATTCCGCCTTTTAAAGAAAACGGAAAACCAAAGCATGTATTAGGATACCGTGACCAATTCACCCAGACAGCTAAAGATAACCTCGCTTACCTGAAAAAAATAGCCAAACTTAACATCCCTATCATCGGCATTGACCCAAGCATCACACTCACCTACCGTGATGAATACAAGAGCCTAGGTGATATCCCCCCTGTTTTGTTAGTGCAAGAATGGCTGAAGAATCTCGATCACAAATCTCGATTTGTTAAAAATGAAACCTACTATCTCTTGGCGCACTGCACAGAAAAAACTGCCTCCCTTGATTACCTCACTGATTGGCAAGCCGTCTTCAACGCATTCAATTTAACCCTAGAGATTTTACCCACGGGTTGTTGCGGCATGGCCGGCGCCTACGGCTTACAGAAAAAACATCGGGGCACCTCTGAAAAAATATACGAGTTAAGCTGGAAGACCCACATTGAAACACTGCCCCACGATAAACTTTTAGCAACCGGCTTTTCATGCAGGCGACAAGTGGAACGCTTCGCAGGGGTGAGGTTAATGCATCCGATTGAGGCGCTGGTTTAATAAGGGCCACCTGGGTATATACTCGCCCAGAAAATAGATTTATAATAAACATAAATGGTCAAAAGGCGGTAACTCAAAATGAAACTATGGCTTATCACTCTCTGCGCGTTATTCACCCTCACGGGATGCTATGACGACTCTTCAGAAACCTTTCAAGGTTATATTGAAAATGATCTAACCTATATTTCGAGCACCGTGTCTGGTCGATTAGACTCCCTCCCTGTTGATCGTGGTGACAAAATCGAAAAAGGCAAACTGCTTTTTGCGTTAGAAGCTGAACCACAGTCTGATGACGTCCTCAATGCCCAAGCGAACATGGAGGCTGCGTTTTCAAACGTAATGGATCTGGAAAAAGGGGCTCGCCCTGAAACGCTTGATCAAATCAAAGCACAAATCCAACAAGCCAAAGCCAGCCTCAATTACAATCAAAAAGAATATTTACGCAGAAAAGAATTGCTTGCAACGGAAAATATTCAAGTTGATATGTTTGACCAAGCAACGCGTGACGTTGAAACCAGTGAAGCGCTCATCGCACAATATGAGGCCAGCCTCAAAGAATCAAAACTCCCTGCAAGAATTGATCAAATCAACGCACAAAAAGCGGCGCTGCAAGCAGCAAAAGCCAGCCTCAACAAAGCCGTTTGGACGCTCGCACAAAAAAGCATTAGCGCGCCTCAATCTGGCATTGTGTTTGATACTTATTACAACTTAGGTGAAGAAGTCCCTGCAAACACTCCTGTCGTCTCCCTTCTCATTCCGAGCAACACGACTGCCATCACTTTTGTGCCTGAAACCTATCTTTCACAATTAGCATTAGGCAACACCGTGACGATGTCATGTGACAACTGCGACCAAGGCATGACGGGAGAAATAACCTTTATCTCCCCTACTGCAGAATACACGCCACCTGTTATCTATAGCCGTGAGAATCGTTCTAAATTAGTTTACCGTGTCGAAATCTCAGTTGGCGAACAACTTGAAAGCTCACTTCACCCAGGACAACCTATTGATGTCACACTCTAACTACATCATTGATGTCAAAGACCTCGTTAAGGTTTATGCCGAAAAAAAGGCTGTTGATAAAGTGACGCTGCAAGTTGAGAAAGGGAAAATCTACGGATTCCTAGGACCTAACGGCAGCGGGAAAACAACAACCATTCGAATGATTTGTGGCTTATTAACCCCTGATGGCGGAAGCGGCACTTGCCTAGGCTACGACATCTTACAGGACACGTTAAAAATAAAATCCCATGTTGGCTACATGACACAAGCCTTCAGTTTATACGGCGATTTATCTATCCGTGAAAACTTAAGCTTTACCGCGCGCATGTTCGGGTTGGACAATCGCAAACAGCGTGTTGAAAATGCGATTGATCAACTCGGCATTGGTAAAGCGCGCGCCAACCAACTTGCCGGCCAACTCTCAGGTGGCTGGAAACAACGGCTCGCATTAGCAGCCGCGACTATTCATGAACCTAAAGTGCTCTTGCTTGACGAACCGACAGCCGGTGTTGACCCAAAAGCCAGACGTGAATTCTGGGATGAAATTCACCGACTCTCCTCCCTTGGCGTTACCACCTTAGTCTCAACACACTACATGGATGAAGCTGAACGCTGCCATCAACTCGCTTATTTAGCTTATGGCAAATTGTTAACGCAAGGCAGCATTTCTGAAGTGATCAATCATGCGAACCTTGTGACGTTCGAGATTACCGGTGACGATTTAAATACCTTGGCAAACACGCTACGCGAAATACCCGCTATCACCTCTGTTGCCTCCTTCGGTCAAACCTTGCATATTAGCGGTTCTGACAGAGATGCGTTTATGAACGCTATTAACAAAGTGAAAAGCCAACAACACCAGTGGACTGAAATTCCGCCCACGCTAGAAGATGTATTTATTAATTTAATGCGCGAAACAAAGGACAACTTTGCATAACAATGAAGACTGAATTTTCACTACAACGATTGCTCGCGGTGGTTCGCAAAGAATTCATTCAAATGCGACGTGACCGACTCACGTTTGCAATGATCGTCTTTATCCCGCTGATGCAACTTATTTTATTCGGCTATGCCATCAACACCAACCCAAAACATTTACCGACCGCCATTGTCAGCGCTGATCACAGCCCACTCACCCGCACCTTTGTTGCTGCCTTGCAAAACACTGACTATTTTAAAGTGACCAACTCCAACAGCACAGAAGCGGAATCTGCTGAGAAATTAAAACGCGGTGAACTGTTATTCATCGTCAATATTCCAGAAAACTTTTCTCATGATCTTATTAAAGGCTTGCAACCCAACCTATTAATCACGGCAGATGCGACCGATCCTTCAGCATCGAGTGGTGCGGTGTCTGCATTAGGCACCTTGAGTCAGTCTGTTTTCAATAACGATTTACAACACGGATTGCCACAACTCATCGCCACACCGCAAGCCTTTAACTTAATGACGCACTTAGAATACAACCCAGAAGGCATTAGCCAATACAACATCGTACCGGGCCTGATGGGTGTTGTGTTAACAATGACAATGATCATGATCACAGCACTGGCAATCACACGCGAGCGCGAGCGCAACACCATGGAGAGCTTACTTGCCACACCAGTAAGACCACTTGAAGTGATGATTGGAAAGATTGCGCCCTATGTTATGGTGGGTTACATACAACAGTCTTTAATTATTATCTTAGGAATCTTTTTATTTGGCGTCCCGCACCTTGGCAGCATCATTCTTTTATTCATCGTGACATTCCCTTTCATCCTGGCCAATCTCAGCGTGGGATTAATGTTTTCAACCATCGCTAAGAACCAGTTGCAAGCCGTACAAATGACGCTTTTCTTTTTTCTACCGTCAATTTTGCTCTCAGGATTTATGTTTCCTTTTTACGGCATGCCGCAATGGGCACAAGCCCTAGGTAACTGTTTACCCCTAACACACTTCTTACTGATTGTTCGCGGCATCATGTTAAAAGGGAATGGTATTATTGAGATTTGGCCAGAAATTATCAGCATTGCTGTTTTCGCACTAGTGATGATTGGAATTGGGGTTAAGCGTTATAAGCAGACCTTGGATTGATTCAGCGCAAGTCCTGCAGGCGCAACGCTTTCGCGCTGCTTGTGCAGGCTACATCTTAAACGTAGCCTGCGGGGATCAAATAACATTACAGGATGACGGTGCAGTCGGATCAATCAGGATCTTCTAAACTCAATTCACCAGAGTTATAATCATACGCAAACAACTCAGCATAACGACCCCAATCAATGGCGACTTTCAATACGCGATCGGCTTCTTTGTCACTTAAGTATTGCTCAAGCTCAGCCAAGAAATAATCTTCAGACACCCTGTGTTTAGACTTGCTGTCTAACGTTTCACGAATATAACGTGCCAACGGTACGCGCTTCACTAAGTGGGTTAAAAATAATTTCTTACGCGCTTGAATGTCAGCGTCCACAAACGCACTGCCGGCGTCACTTAATTTAATATCGCCTTCACTCACTCGAGCAAAACGTAGAATCTCTAACACTTCAGTCAATGGGAACAAGTCATCCACATGCATATGCAACTGCTCAGCCAACTCAGGAAGATCCATCGCGCCTTTGTTGTCAGGCTCAGCCAACACTTCCATCAAACCGGCCAATTCAGAAATACCGGCATCTGGCAAACGATAACCTAAGCCCAATTCTTTTTCGACATCCTCTGCTTGCGCTTCAGAGGCAGCCTGTGTTTTGGTTTTTCGTGTCATCAAGGTGTAAATCTCATCAACTTTCGCCCTGAAACTATCCTCATTTTCATTACGCGGGTGCGCAAAATCCACATGAAGCTCCGCTGTCACTTGCCCTGGATTAGACCCTACAATAATAATACGGTCCGCCATCGCAACGGCTTCTTCAATGTTATGTGTGACAAAAATAATGCCGCGTGTTCTCGTTTTTTTCGCAACCCACAAGTCAATCAAATCACTTTTCAAGTTATCCGCCGTCAACACATCCAAGGCTGAAAAGGGTTCATCCATCAATAAAATATCGGGCTCAACCACAAGCGCACGCGCAAAACCGACACGCTGACGCATACCCCCTGAAAGCTCTTTAGGATATGCCGACTCAAAACCATCTAGACCAATAGTGTCAATAGCTTTCAGTGCACGTGTACGTCTTGTGGCGCGATCAATGCCTAGCGCTTCCAAACCCAATTCCACATTTTGCAATACGGTCAACCAGGGCATCAAAGCAAAGCTTTGGAACACCATTGAAATGCCGTTAACAGGGCCTCGAACCCGCTCGTTATTATAATAAACCTCCCCCATACTCGGCGAAATTAATCCTGCAATAATGCGCAACAGCGTTGACTTTCCTGAACCAGATTTTCCAAGCAAGGCAACAATTTCACCTTCTTTTAAGGTAAAATTAATATCTTCCAACACCAACATTTCTTGCTGACGATCTTTTTTAAATGATTTAAACACATGTTTAATATCAATGATTGGGCTCTGCATGAGGACCCTCCTACTCTAAAGTAAAGCGTCTTTGGGCATACACATACAATGGTTGCCAAAAAACACGGTTAAACACTAAAACAAATAAGCACATGACGCCTATGCCAAGTGCGATACGCGGGAAATCACCTATCGTTGTGTACTCTGCAATGTAAGCGCCCAACCCAGTTGCGACCAAATGAGTTGATCCCCAATTCACCACCTCTGCAACAATACTCGCATTCCAAGCGCCGCCCACTGCCGTGATGGCTCCCGTCACATAATAAGGAAAGATGCCGGGCAAAATAAAACTGCGCCAACGTAACCAACGCTTCAATCCTAAATTATCGGCAACTTGCAACATGTCTTTGGGTAATGCAGACGCGCCGGCAACAACGTTGAATAAGATGTACCATTGCGCCCCCAAGATCATCAACGGGGTAACCCAAATATTGACGTTCAAGCTATAACGCACAATCAACGCTACCATCACAGGGAATAAAAGGTTCGCTGGAAAAGCTGCAAGGAATTGAACAATGGGTTGGACGAAACCTGAAACGCGTGGACGAAGCCCGACCCAAACACCCACAGGCACCCAGACGATAGAGCTGAAAATAATTAAAAAGAC
>Ga0209425_10000104_pt1 | contig 96553 bp, 98 predicted proteins | sample COG_05_FD_184749 | JGI IMG/M metagenome (GOLD analysis project Ga0209425, IMG submission 184749) | Pelagic Microbial community sample from North Sea - COGITO 998_met_05 (SPAdes) (version 2) | ecosystem: Environmental > Aquatic > Marine > Neritic zone/Coastal water | place: Helgoland, sampling...
TAATAAAGAAAAAGAAAAATGGGTCAATGTTATAACAGCAAACAGCTTAATGATTAACACTCCTATCGTTATAGCCAATAGATCTGGGAATGAAAAAGACAAGGATAGTATGATAAATTTTTGGGGCTCTAGTTTTGTCACTAATGCTGATGGAGATATAATTTTTATGAATAAAAATAAAAAATCTACTAATCATATTGTAATCAACCTGATTCAAAAAAAGGTTTCTAAAAAATTATGGGCATTCTGCCCAAAATGATCAGATTATTAGCTTAAGCTTTAATGATTCCTTCTATTTTTGCCATTCATTTAATGATAAATAAGTTCATTTAAATACCTATATACTGTAGAATTGTTGTTAAAGATGGCTCTGATTTAGTTATCTATGACTCAAATTGAGGAAAGATATGAGAATAGTAGGAATATTTTTATTGGGTTTATTCACCATTAGTGCAACTTCTATGGATAGTTATGAATTAAAGCATAGCTTTAAAACATCTATTGTAGACCAAGTTATATATGATGAGGAAAAATCTGAGGAAGAAGAGCCAGATTGTGAATAATAAAGTTAAAGGGAGTAGGAGTATGAAAATCAATTCAATTTTAAGTGTTGTTTTAGTTTCTGTGTTTACGTTCTCTACCGCATATGCTGATAAACCAGTAGCAATTTCTAAAGCTGATGGACCAAATTCATTAGAGATGGGAGTTTCAGTAGGTAGTGGTGACGTAATGTTTATGAGAAATCAAAATAACAGTAATACAGTAAACCCTGCATTTGCTAAAACATCAAGACCATGTCCACCATTTTGCGTTCAACCAATGCAATTAAGACCTGGTGTTGATACGATTGGTGAGCAAGAGATAATACATTATGCAGTTATGATGAGCAAAGGCGAAAAAATGCCTGATGGATCAGAAATAATGGTAATTGACTCTAGAACACCTGACTGGGTTGCAAAAGGCATGATACCTGGAGCAGTAAATGTTCCCTGGACTCATTTAAGTGAAGCTAAAGGTGCAGATCCAATCTCAATAGCAGAAATAATGACTGAAAAATTTGGCGCTAAAGAACAAAATGGTTTGTTTTATTTTGATGATGCTAAAACATTAGTTATGTACTGCAATGGAAGTTGGTGTGGGCAATCACCTAACAATATAAAAAGTTTGTTAAAATACGGCTATCCAGCTAATAAAATTAAATGGTACCGTGGCGGCATGCAAAACTGGGAAGTACTTGGTTTTAATACTGTAAAATAACTTAATCTTATATAAACGAAAAGCAGTGCATATTTGTACTGCTTTTTTTTATCATGAAAAACATATTTAAAGATAATACAAAAAATTATACTTATGGAGGTCTCTATGGATCATCTGGGAGCTATATAATTGAAGAAATATCTCGTAATTTTGATAACACAATTATTCTACTTAATAACAATAGTGAAATCATTAATTTCCATAATGAATTAAAGTTATTTTCAGGAGCTGATCAGGAAATAAGTTTATTCTTAGAAATAGAAAGTTTCCCATATGAACACCTCATATATGATGTAAATGTCTTATCAGAGAGATTAAAGACTTATAAGAATATAATTAATGGTAGTAATAATATTATAATTACAAGTTATTCAGCAATATCTAAATATTTAATACCAAAAGATATACTATCCAAATATTTTTTTAAAATTAACAAGGATTTCAAATATAATGAATTAATAAATTTATTAAGAGACTTAAAATATGACAGAACTGAAAAGGTTTTAAATAAGGGAGAATATGCGATAAAAGGAGCAATAATTGATATTTATTCAACCGTAGAAGATAATCCTATTAGAATGAATTTTGATAGTGACAAGTTAGAAACAATAAAAATATTTAATATCGATAGCCAGGTTTCAAAAGACTCTATTAATGATTTTACCCTAGGATCAGCAAATGAAATTATTGTTACAGATGATGTGCTTAAGACCTATAAGACCAAATGCAGAAATATTTTCGATGATGAATACATAGAAGATATTGAGTATGAGAAAATAATAAACAGCCTTCCTCACCCCTCTGCAATAAATATAATACCTATACTTTATGACAACTTAACCACTATGTTTAATCTAGTTTCGAATGAAAGCAATAATATAGTACTCTCTTTAAAAAATCCATCTGAAGAAATAAAAGTAATCAGAGAGAGATACGAGGACTATTATAATAAATATAAAGAAGAAAAGTATATTCTAGATTATCGTTCCTTAATCATTAATGATGATGAATACATCAATTCTGTAAGTAAAATGATGAAATGCATATTATCTCTTTACAAGGTAGAGACAGATGTTGATTCTATGAATTCTCCAATAAGGAAGTTACCATCCCTTCTAATCAAAAATACTTTCAAAGATCCCTATAAGAATCTTAGAGACTATATCCAAGAAAATCAAAATATAGTAGTTTTCTGCATAGAAAGAAACAGTTTAAAAATAGAAATTCAAAAATTATTAGACAGTATGGATTTAAAATATAGTTTTATTCAAAATTTCAATGACATATCTAGTTCTAAAAAAATTTATATAATTCAAAAAAATATTGACGATGGATTTATTGATTATAAAAAAAATATTAGCTTTATTTCAGCAAAAGATATATTTGGAGCAAGATCTCTTAATGCTCCCAAGAAGTCAAAAAATAGGCTTATGGATAATTATATAAATGACATTTCAACCTTAGAATTAGATTCACCTGTAGTACATGATAGTTATGGAGTTGGACGATATAAAGGGTTGATGAATATGAATATCGAAGGAATAGAGACAGAGCTAATAAAGCTAGAATATTCAAATGAAGATGTGTTGTATATCCCGGTTACATCCATTAATTTATTAAAGAAATATTCTGGTCATACTGGATTAAATGTTCCTCTTCATAACTTGGGAACTGACTATTGGATTAAAATTAAGAATAGAGCTAAGAAAAAAATTAATGATATTGCTGTTGAACTATTAGAGGTTGAGTCACGAAGACTGGCTTCTAAAGGGTTTAGTTTTAAAAATAATCTAGATGAATATGAAAAGTTTTCAGATGCATTTCCATATGAAGAAACAGAAGATCAGATAAAGGCAATAGAAAATGTAATGATAGACATGGAGTCTGAAAAACCAATGGATAGACTAATCTGTGGAGATGTTGGATTTGGAAAAACAGAAGTAATAATGCGTGCAGCATTTTTATCAGCAATAAACAATTGCCAAACAATTGTTCTTGCTCCTACTACAATTCTAGTTGAACAGCACTATAAATCATTTATTAATAGGTTTTCATCTACAGCTATTACTATAGGGAGGCTCTCAAGACTTCAATCAACTAAAGATAAAAAAGATACACTCATAAAACTTAAAAATGGCGAAATAGATATTATTATAGGAACACATGCTGTGTTATCTAAGCATATTGAATTTAATAATTTAAAACTACTTGTCATTGATGAAGAGCATAAATTTGGAGTGACTGCAAAAGAACAGATTAAAAAATTAAAACATAATATAGATATAATCACTCTTACAGCGACCCCTATTCCAAGAACATTGAATGCTGCATTATCGCAAATAAAAGACTTAAGCGTAATGGAGACTCCTCCCCAAAATAGAAAATCAATTGTCACGCGTATAGTTAAATGGGATAAAGATATTTTAGTCGAAGCCATAGATCGAGAAATACAAAGAGGTGGCCAAATATATTATGTACATAATGAAATTAGTAGCATGGATGATGAAATTGCAAAGATTTTATCTTTAAATAAAAAAATAAAAATAGGTAGAATACATGGTCAGCTTGATCCAAAAGATATAGAAATAGAGATGCAAAGATTTTTAGATCGAGAGTATGACCTACTTATCTGCACAAGCATCATAGAGAGTGGCTTAGATATACAAAATGTTAATACAATCATAGTCAATAATAGTAATAAATTTGGATTATCACAATTGCATCAAATTAGAGGCAGAGTTGGGAGAACAAATAGACAGGCATATGCTTATATGGTCATACCTGAATATACTCAAATAACAAAAGATGCAGAAAAAAGGCTTGAAGCAATCGATTCTGTTAAAAGCTTAGGCGGAGGCCTAGAATTAGCCACGCATGATTTAGAAATAAGAGGAGCAGGAGAAATTCTTGGAGAAGAACAAAGTGGGCAAATTTATGAAATTGGATATGCCATGTTCACAGATATACTTAATAAGAGTATTGAGTTTCTAAGAACAGGAGATAATAAAGAAAATATAGATAGCGTTGAAATTGATATAAACAAATCATGTTTGATAACTCAAGACTATATAAACGATATCTTAACGAGATTGAAATATTACAAGAAAATATCATCATGCAAAAATATTGATGAAATTATTTCTCTTTGTGATGAATTAGTTGACATATATGGACCACTCCCAGATTTTCTTGAGAATTTAATCGAAATAACGAAGTTAAAACTACAGCTAAAAGATAAAAATATAAAATATATTAAAATTATAGAAAATACTGCAAAAATAGAATTTAAAAATAAAGATAATATAAATATTGAAAAGATTATTAGTAATATGAATCAGTATGATATCAAAGTATCGCAGAATAATATGATTCAATTATCTTTAGATAATGAAGAGCTTCCAGGCATATGCACAAAAATCAAAAATCTTGTTAACTCCATTTGCTAAGAACTTATTATTTTTCAGGATTATCCATTTCAATAGTCATGGTAGGGAAAGCTATAGCAGCATCATGATCATTAATTATTTCTGAAACTTTATATAACACCTGTTCTTTGATTTTAAGAAATTCTCTCCAGTCTTTTGTGTTTGTAAACGCACGAATAAAGAAATCACAAGATGATGCAGAAAAGCTCTGGAAATATACAGTAGGCTTATTTGATTGATCGATATCATTATGACTCTCTAAATATATTCTTACATCATCTACTATTTTAGGTATCTTATCTAAATCATCATACCTTAGGCCTATAATCTGATTGATTCTCCTGTTAGTCATTCTAGTAGCGTTTTCTACGACTATGTTAGCAAAAGCAGAATTTGGTATATACAAAACATTTTTTGAGAATGTTCTGACAACAGTTAATCTCCAGCCAATACTCTCTACAATACCCTCAATATTTCTATCAGGAGATTTAATAAACTCACCTACTTTGAAAGGCCTATCAAGAAAAATCATCAAACCACCAAAGAAATTTGATAAGAGATCCTTAGCAGCTAAACCTATCACTAAACCACCTACTCCACCAAATGCAAGTAAACCTGAAATACTTAAGCCAAATTCTTGCATAAGCGTTAATGCGGTAATTATTATTATAATAATTTTAAATATTCTTATAGTTATCTCATATGTTTGCTCAACAACCATGGGGTCATCGCTATCTTTTAAATTTCTCAAAAATGATTTATTACTATAATAACCATTTAGAATTCTGAGTAATGTCCATGATATTAATATAACAATTAAAAGATAAATGACTTTTGATGTATCAAAAAATTCAAATATTTGAAAAAGATCATTTAATGCCTCAGATATTAAAATTAGTGAAACTAAAATTATTAAATAAGTTAATGGTTTTTGAATTGACTTAAGAATTATGTCATCAAAATCAGTTGCAGTTTTTTGTGATATTCCAGTAAATAGAAGAATAAGTTTATTTTTTATGAATAGTAATGAAAGCCCAATCAATGATACTGAGGCAACTTGTGTATATAGGTCTGTTTCAAATATTATAGTTAGAAAGTCGTTCATATTCTATGATTCCATTAGTTTAATGTTTTTAAGGTATTTTTCATACTTATCCTTATTTCTGTCTAGCCTTTTTGGCATTACTATTTCTAACATTTTATCATGATTTTTTTGATAGTGTTCAATGATATTATTGGTCAAATAATTCTTTCTATAATATTCATGAGAAGATTTTCTATTAATGATGTCATTATCTTGCATTGTAGTTACGATAATCATTCTGCATCCTGCTTTTAGAGCAAGCAACACTCTTTCTTCAGATGATATATGTTTATTATTAATAGTAGTAGCCGAGAACATTTCTATATCATCACTGATGAAAAAAGGTTTTTTTGTAAAAATTAAATTAGACTGCTTACCAAGCCATTCTTGCGAATAGGTTGTAATATACTTGTCTACTTTTGAGTAAATAATATGGCTCGTCATTATTGGTAAATTAACCTCAGTATATTTATCATGAAGAACTTTAAAAGGAAGTATATCTGTATTCAGTAATTCATTAATATCTATATCTGACAAACAATCTTCTGTATGGCTATCAGTCATGACTCTCCCATGTCCTGGAAAATGTTTTAAGACAGGAAGTACACCACCATCGAGAGAACCTTGGATGTATTCATTTGCTAATGAAATAATATTTTCAGTATTATCGCCAAAAGTTCTATCTCTTAATAAATTATTTTTTTTATTATGATTAATATCAATTACAGGAGAATAGTTAATATCAATACCAACTTCAGATAATTCATAAGCACTAATGTAACCAACTTGATATGCAATTTTTTTGCGAATACCTTCATTCTCTATTTCTGATATTTTTTCAAAACTAGGTAAATGCACAAAACCATCTAAAAGCCTCTGAACTCTTCCTCCTTCATGATCAATGGTAATCAATAAATTATCTTTTATACTCTTAATGTCGCTAATAAGGGAGCATAATTTATTTTTTGAAATAAAATTATGAGAAAAAAGTATTATACCTCCGACCAGCTCATGCTGTATAAGTTGTCTCTCATTATTTGATAATTCTGTACTATCTAAATTTATAATTAGAGGCCCAATATTTTTAAAATGAATTGATGACATAAAATTTCCTAAAGATATTTAAGAGATACTATGCAATAACAGGTAACCCCTTCTCCCCTACCGATAAAACCAAGAGACTCTGAAGTTGACGCCTTAATATTAAACATATTATCAGTATAATGGTCTTTAGTTGCTTCCATAAAAACCTTAATGAGATTATCTTTTATCTCATTTTTATAGCCGGATATTTTAGGTGACTCTAATAAGAGGGTAATATCGAGATTATTTAATATTAAGTTCATTGATAGAGCTTTTTCAACAGCTATCCTAACAATAACTTCACTATCAAGGTTTCTGTTCTTAGGGTCTGTGTCTGGAAAATGGTCTCCTATATCACCAGCTCCGATTGCGCCTAATATTGAATCAGCTATTGAGTGGTATATTATGTCTCCATCAGAGTGAGCTTTAATAGATACATTTGAGGGGATGTCGACACCTCCTAGTCTTATTGATTTTCCAGGTATCAATTGATGCGTATCTATTCCTAAACCAATTCTCATATTTTTTTCATTAAGGATTTTATTACCTCAAGATCACCCTGATAAGTTAATTTAATATTTCTTGGAGATGACCTCATAAGTTTAACCTTATGGCCTGATTTTGTCATCGCCTCAATTTCATCATCAACGCTCTGTTCTTTTTTGATAATATCAGTGTAAGCCAGAAATAGCTTGGAAAAATTAAATATCTGAGGAGTAAAAGACATGTATAGATTCTCTCTTTTAATATTATCAGTTACTTGTAATCCAGAATTCACTTTTTTTAATGCATTAGTTAATGGATATCCAAGAGATAGACCTGTTGTTGAACTATTTCCTTTTACAAACAGTTCTTTGAGATCCCTGACATCCAGGCATGGCCTCGCAGCATCATGTATTAAAATATTGTTAGGTGCGTCTTCAGTTTTAGATACAAAGTTTAACGACTTAAAAACAGACTTGGTTCTCGTTGCGCCCCCAATAATTATTTTTAAATCCTTGCTCGCTTTATAAGGATTATTCTTTTTTAATACTATATAAATGTTTCTTATTTCTTTTATAGAATTTAGATTTTGAATAGCTATATCAATTAAGTTTTTATTATTAATTTTTAGAAACTGTTTTGGTGTAGAAGAATTAAATCTTGTACTAGCTCCTGCTGCAAGAACTATAGCATCGCAGATTTTATTTTTCATTTTTTATGATCTGATAAAATATTTCATTCTTCTTTATATACCCATAATTTTCTCTTGCGTATACTTCTATAAAAGTTTTATCCCTACGAATCTCTTTAATTTCTTCTCTTAGTTTATTATTATTAATTTGATAACCTACTACTTCCCTGGAAGATGCTTCTATAGCATTATTTAAACTGAAATATGTAAACAAACTATTATTACTTAAAAACAATGAATGCTGCAGACTGATAAATAGTATCAGACAGATTGCATGATAAAGCTTCATTTTAACCATTTACCAAAAACATTATCTTTGTTAAAACAAGCTGAACCTATCTCCTCTTCAATTCTTAGTAATTGATTATACTTAGAAGTCCTGTCTGATCTTGAGAGTGATCCTGTTTTAATTTGGCCTGATGCGGTTCCTACAGCTAAGTCAGCTATTGTCACATCTTCTGTTTCACCACTCCGATGAGAAATTATATAATTATAATTATTCTTTTTTGCCATAGATATTGTGTTTAACGTCTCTGTGATAGTGCCAATTTGGTTAAATTTAATTAGTATTGCATTTGCAATATCTTCCTTAATTCCTTTTTCAAAAATCTCAGGGTTTGTAACAAATACATCATCGCCCACTAACTGTAATTTATGAGCAAGGGCTTTTGTAAGAAGGCCCCAGCCTTCCCAATCATCTTCGGACATTCCGTCTTCTATACTTATAATCGGATAATTGTCTTTAAGTTCTTCTAAATAACTGCAAAATTCAACATTTGTATAAGAATTACCATTAGAGAGCATATATTTGCTATTTTCATAGAATTCAGAGCTAGCAACATCAAGCCCCAGGTAAACTTCTTCTCCAGCTTTATAGCCGGCATGACTGATTGCATCTAATATAATTTCAAGAGCCTCACTGTTTGAATTAATATTAGGGGCAAAACCTCCTTCATCACCTACTGCAGTACTCAAGGAAAGCTTACTTAGCTTACTCTTAAGTCCATGAAAAATCTCAACACCAGCTCTAAGGCTTTCAGAAAATGACTCAAAACCAATCGGTAAAATCATAAATTCTTGGAAATCTAAGCTATTATTGGCATGCGCTCCACCATTAATGATATTCATCATGGGAATCGGCAATGAAAAATTACCATCAAGAGAATAGGTTTTATAAAGTGGCTCTTTTAAAGATTTTGCGTTTGCATGAGAAAAGGCAAGTGATATACCAAGAATTGCATTTGCCCCCAATCTTTTCTTATTATCCGTTCCATCAAGATCTATAAGCAGCTTATCCAAAGATTCTTGCGTGAAACTAGCATTATTAATAATTTTTAAACTAATCTCGTTATTTATACTATCAACTGCGTTATTAACTGATTTTCCAAGATATCTAGTCTTATCTCCATCTCTTAACTCCAATGCTTCTAGTGCACCAGTAGAGGCCCCGGATGGAACAATACCCCGTCCTATAGACCCACAGGCTAACTCCATATCTACTTCTATAGTAGGGTTGCCTCTAGAATCCAATATTTGTCTTCCCTTTAAATTCTTTATAATGCTCAACTATCTACTCCATGTTTCCTTTTATTATTTTATTTATACTAATTATATCATCCAATAGTTTTTTTAAATCATTGATATTCAATGAATTCTTTCCATCACTTATTGCTTTACTAGGGTCTGGGTGAGTCTCAATAAAAAGCGCATCAATACCAACAGCTACTGCTGCTCTTGAAAGCATCGGTATGTATTCGCTTTCACCTCCAGACTGGTTTACTAATGCTCCCGGCTGTTGCACCGAATGGGAAGCATCAAATACCACAGGGCACCCTGTTTCTCTCAATATAACAAGAGATCTCATGTCAGAGACTAAATTATTGTATCCAAATGAAACGCCTCTTTCGCAGACATATATATCATTATTTCCTGTTGACTTAGCTTTCTTCACCACATTTATCATTTCTCTAGGGGACAAAAACTGCCCTTTTTTGATGTTCACAGGCTTCATAGCTGATGCAACTTTAACGATAAAATTAGTTTGTCTGCACAGAAATGCAGGAGTTTGAATTACATCTACAGCATCTGCAACTTCATCAATAGGACTATCTTCATGAACATCAGTTATAACAGGTATATCAAAGGTTTCCCCTATCTTTCGCAATATCTTCAGGCCTTTTTCTATACCTATTCCTCTTTTTGAATCTATAGAGGATCTGTTAGCTTTATCAAAAGAAGCCTTGAATATATAGGATATGGGTAAATTATGAGTTATTTCACATATATGCTCAGCTATAGACATTGATAGCTTCTCAGACTCTATTGCACATGGCCCGGAGATTAAGGTCAAATCTTTAGTTTTTCCAATATTAACTGTCATATTTATAATTTCCTTTTCTTTTTTGACGCAGCAATGAAGCCATTAAACAAGGGATGTCCAGAGATTGGCGATGATGTAAATTCTGGATGAAATTGGCATCCAAGATACCAAGGATGCCCTTTTAACTCAATCATTTCCATTAAATTACCTTTTTTTGATTTTCCACTAAATTTCAATCCACTATCATTAAACAACTCTAAAAGGGAGCCATTTACTTCGTATCTATGGCGATGTCTCTCGTTTATAGCTAATTTTTCATACATTTTATATGCTAAAGAACCTTTTGATAATGTGCAATCTTGTGAGCCCAGCCGCATAGTCCCGCCCATATTTTTCTTATCAGAAATAATCTTTTTACCCGAGTTATCTTTCCATTCGTCAACAAGAGCAACAACGGGGTGTTTAGTTTTACTGTTAAACTCTGTACTGTTTGCATTTTTTAGTTTAAGGACATTTCTTGCGAACTCTATAACGGATATCTGCATACCTAGGCATATGCCCAGATAAGGTATTTTATTGACACGCGCATACTGCGCAGCTAATATTTTGCCTTCGATACCTCTATTTCCAAACCCACCCGGAACAAGTATTCCATCCATTACCTTTAACTTTTTAACATTAGCTTTAGTGATTTGCTCAGAATCTAGATATATAATCTCTACGAGTCTGTCGTTTATAATCCCAGCATGATAAAGAGCTTCATTTAATGATTTATACGAGTCAGCGAGATCAACATACTTGCCAATCATGGCTATCTTGACAGTCTTCTTACATTTCCCGGCCTTTGATCTATAGTTATTCCAGGGTGATAAATTAAGCCTTCTACTCTTTAGTTTAAATTGTTTCAACATAAACTCATCAATCTTCTGGTCCCTAAAAAGTATAGGAATATCATAAATTGATTCTGCATCAACTGCAGAGAATACAGCGGTTTCAGGAACGTTAGTAAATAATGCTAATTTCTTTTTAAGTTGTTGATTTATAGGGTTTTTACCTCTACATAAAAGAACATCTGGCTGAATTCCAATAGATCTTAATTCTTTAACAGAATGTTGGGTTGGCTTAGTTTTAATCTCATTAGTTACCTCAATATAAGGAAGAAGCGTTAAGTGCACAAACATTGCCCGTGATTTTCCTAATTCTAAACTGAACTGCCGTATTGACTCTAAAAAGGGCAAAGATTCAATGTCACCAACAGTGCCCCCAATTTCAACAAATGCAATATCTGATTTTTTTGCACCTTTTATAATTAATTTTTTAATTTCATCAGTAATATGAGGTATGACTTGGACAGTACTTCCTAGATACTCACCTTTTCTTTCCTTATTTATTACATTCGAATAAACACGTCCTGCAGTAACATTGCTATCCTGAGTCATTCTGATTCCCACAAACCTCTCATAGTGCCCAAGATCTAAGTCTGTTTCTGCACCATCATCAGTAACAAAAACTTCTCCATGCTGTATAGGACTCATTGTCCCAGGGTCTAAATTAATATAGGGATCTAATTTTTGTAAAGAGACTTTAAATCCCCTCAGTTTGAATAAAGAAGCAAGGGAGGCAGCTGCTATTCCCTTTCCAAGAGATGAAACTACTCCGCCAGTGATAAATACATATCTTGTCATAAATTTATAATAAAAAGTATAGACGATATGGGGGAGAATATATATAAATTACTTTTTTTATATTGTCTTTTTGACCAAAATACCTAAGCCTTATTTAAAAAATAAAGATAAAGTATTTTTTATTTTTCTTATCTTAATATTACCAAAAGCAAATAAAGGATTTGAGTCATTATTTGTATTCATTATTTTGATAATTTCCTTGATTTGTTTCAAATTCAACAAAGTCTTGCTTTCCAGGTAAACCCATTCATGTAAAATTATTACTTTTAAGTGCAAAGGCTTATTCAGTAGAGTTTCTATTAATAATTCACTGCTAGAAGAGCCTAGAAAACTGGGTAACATAGAGTTCACAGTGTCAGTTGTATAAGCTGACTGAATATCATTGACAAGAATATTGTTGATAATATTCTTATTAACAGATGGCCATCTTGATTTTAACAGGGGAATTAGTTTATTGCGCAAAAAATTTCTATCATACCTATTATTATCGTTACTTATGTCTTCTATATACTTGATGCTATTGTCTTCCGAGTATTTCTCAATCTCTTCTTTTGATATTTGGAGAAATGGTCGTGCAAGCAAGGCATCGTCATAAAGACTAGTCTCCTTAATGCATGAAAGACCTCTAACGCCAGAACCTCTTATTAGTCTCAAAAAAAAGGTTTCAATCTGATCTTCCTCGTGATGCGCAGTAATGATCACCTCATCATCCTGGCAGTTCCCACAAAGCTCGCTATATCTTGCTCTCCTACATTGTTCTTCAATATTAGAAGTTAGCTTAAGGTTAAGTTTTTTAGTGGTATGTTCAATATCATATTCTTTGCAAATTTTTCTACAATGATCTTCAAAAAGATCTGCTTCCTCGAAAAGCCCATGATTTACATGGATAGATCTAATTTTAATTGGAATAATACGACTTAACTGAAAAAAACAATCTAACAAAACAGATGAGTCTATTCCGCCGCTATATGCTATTAAAAATTTATTTATTGAAAGTTTTGATACATAGTCATTGCAAACTTTGACAAGTTTATGATCTTTCGAATTTACCATATGAGCCAATTTTTTCTTTACGTTTATATAATATTTGACCAATATCAGCATCTTTTAATTCTTCTAGCATAGAAATTAAATTCATTTTTAGTGATGAAGTCATCGCACTATGATCTCTATGAGCTCCACCTAATGGCTCCGGTATGATTACATCAACCAAGTTAAATTTTACTAGCTTAGACGCTGTTATACATAATGCATCCGCAGCTTGTTCAGCTTTCTTTGCATCTTTCCACAAAATTGAAGCACAACCCTCAGGACTAATTACAGAATAGATGCTATTTTCTAGCATTCCAAGCTTATCTGAAATTCCGATTGCAAGAGCTCCTCCGGATCCACCTTCACCAATTATTATAGAAATAACTGGGACTTTTAAATTAGACATAACATAAAGATTTTCTGCTATGGCTTGACTTTGATTCCGTGACTCAGCATCGATACCTGGATATGCACCAGGAGTGTCAATGAATGTTACAATTGGCAATCCAAATTTTTCAGCTAACTTCATTACACGAAGTGCTTTTCTATAACCTTCTGGTTTTGGCATTCCAAAGTTTCTTTTAACCTTTTCTTTAGCATCTCTACCTTTTTGGTGTCCTATGAACATAAAATCATGTTCATCAATTTTTGCAATACCGCAAATCAAAGCAGCATCATCACCAAACATTCTATCTCCATGCAATTCAGTAAATGACGAAAATAGATTAGGAATATAATCAAGAGTATATGGTCTTAATGGATGCCTGGCCAATTGAGAAATCTGCCAATCAGTTAAATTTCCAAATATTTTTCGAGTTAACTCAGAATGTTCTTTGTCAAGTTTAGCAATTTTTGCATCAGCTTTTGCTGTTTTTTCTGGATCATTTTTAATTTGCTTGATCTTGCCTTCTATTTCTAGCAAAGGCTGCTCAAAGTCTAAATAATTTGGGTTAAATTCTTTCATTCTTGAGATAATTATAAACAATTCATATAAAATAACTATTCATATTTTACGATAATATTTTCCCTTCCAAGTAAATCAGACAATCCATTAATTAAGGATGATGATGGGTTGATAAACCATTCGTTATCAAGCTCAAGTGGTACTATATGCTGATTACTTAAACATTTTATAGTTAGAGGGCATTTTCCATTTTTATGAGGTTCTAATAAGCGCACTATTCTTTCTAAAATATTATCACTTATATGCTCTGGTAAAATAAAGAGCTCTATTTCTTTTGAATATTGCTGTCTTGCTGAGTCCATGTCAATTACCTTTGTAGCTTTCATACTCAAGTCTCCATTATAATCATCCATTGCAATGACTCCAGAAAAAAACAAGATTTCATTCTCTTTAATTAAGTCTCTATATTTCTCGTAAACATCAGAAAAAAGAATTATTTCCAATCTATGAGTTGAATCATCAACGCTCAAGATATTAATAAATTTATCTTTACCCATTCTCTGAGACCTGATATTAGTTATGACCCCGCTGATAGTTCCATGTTCGCTAAAATCATCATCAATATCTGCTGCATAAAGTTTATCAAAGTATGACGCTATCGACTTAATAGACATTGAGGTAATTTCTTCTTGATATTCCTTGATTGGATGTCCGCTAAGATAAAATCCAATAACTTTCTTCTCTAAGGAAAGTGATTTAAGTCTATTATCAATCGTATTATCAACCTTCAAAGAAAGACTAACGTCATCATGCATAACTGAAAATGCTTCAGATTTATTTTCAAATAATTCTTGTTGACCGGTAGTCTTAGAGTTTTGCTTTTGCTGGCCATACAGCATTGCTTTGCCAAGAATCTTTTTCATCGCCAATCTATTTTCTTTAAAAACATCAAAAGATCCAGAATATATCAAAGCATCTAGAGTACCTATATTAATAGAACTTAAAGAAACACGTTCACAAAAATCAAATATATTTTTAAATTCCCCATTAGACTTTCTTTCATCAATAATATGCTTAACGGCATTACCCCCAACACCTTTAATGGCACCTAAACCATATAATATAGTATTTTTATTAACTGAAATAAAATTAAATCCTGACATGTTAATATTTGGCTGAAGAACTGTTGTAGACATTTCACTGCAAGCATCAACAAGGGATATTACCTTGTCAGTGTTATCCATATCCGAAGATAATGCGGCTGACAAAAACTCTGATGTATAGTATGTTTTCAAGAAAGCAGTTTGGTAAGAAATTGATGCATATGCTACAGAATGAGATTTATTAAAACCATAGCCTGCAAATTTTTCCATCTTAGAAAAAATAGAATCAGCAATTCTAGTATTAATCCCTTTAATAGTTGCACCATCAATAAACTTTTTTCTATGCATCTCCATTTCACTTTTCTTTTTCTTACCCATTGCCCTTCTTAGTAAATCAGCTTCACCAAGTGTATAATTTGCAAGAGAACGAGATATCTCCATAACTTGTTCTTGGTATAAAATTAGCCCATATGTTTCTGATAGGATTGGCTCAAGCAAAGAATGTTCATAATTAATTTTCTTACCATGCTTATTGTCAATAAAATCATCAACCATACCAGTACCAAGAGGTCCTGGTCTATATAGCGCCACAATAGCAACTATGTCATCAAAGCAATCAGGTCTAAGTTTACCCATATATCTCTTCATTCCTGATGATTCAAGCTGAAATACTCCGGTAGTCAATTTTTGCTGCAATAAATTAAAAACCTTCTGATCATTTAATTCAATATCATCATGAGTTCTAACGTCACCATGCTTCTCTTTGATTGTTTTAATTGCTCTATCAATGATGCTTAAAGTTCTTAAGCCTAAAATATCAAATTTTACTAAACCTAATTTTTCAATATCATCCTTATCATATTGAGTAACAATTTCATCACTCTCTTCGACTCTATATAATGGAATGAAATTATCTATATCGCCAGGTGCGACAACAATTCCTGCGGCATGCTTACCAACATTTCTCGGAAGTCCTTCTAATTTTTTTGAAGTGTCTATTAAATTTTGTATTTCTTCGTTGTTCTGGTAATCTTTTTTTAATTCTTTATTTTGTTTAAGCGCATCATCTATTGTAATTCCAACGCTGAATGGGATTAATTTTGCAATTCTATCAACAAACGTATAGCCCATCCCAAGCACCCTTCCGACGTCTCTTATGACAGCTCTAGCAGATAATGTACCATAGGTGATAATCTGAGAAACTTTACTCTCACCATATAAACTAGTTATATGTTCTATAATTTTTTGTCTATTGATCATACAGAAATCTATATCAAAATCTGGCATCGATATTCTTTCTATATTCAAGAAACGTTCAAAAAGAAGATTATACTTAATAGGATTGATTGATGTAATTTTTAAAGCAAAAGCAACAAGAGAGCCAGCCCCTGATCCTCTTCCTGGGCCTACAGGAATTGAATTTTTTTTAGCCCAATCAATAAATTCATGCACTATTAAAAAATAACTGACAAATCCCATTTCTTTTATTACCTTAATTTCATATTTCAATCTATCTCTATACTCAGCAACATTTATATCTTTTGTATTTTTTATTATTTCCTCTAAACCTTTTTCTACTATTATATCAAAATAACTATCAACATTAGATTTGTCAGGAGTATTAAATACTGGAAGATGGTAAATTCCAACAGGAATATGTATATTACATTTTTTTACAATTTCAGAAATATTTTCAATTGCATCTGGTATATCACTAAAAAGATTAATTAATTCTTTTTCAGTCTTAAAATACTGTTCATCAGAAAACTCTTTTTGATTATTCCTGTCATCTATTTTAATTTTTTTATTTATACAGACTCTAACCTCATGTGCATCAAAATCACTTTTTTCTAAGAAAAGCACATGGTTAGTTCCTACAATAGGTAAATCTAGATCTTCTGCTAATATTAAAAGCTTGTTATTATATAATTTTTCAGATTCATGGTTTCCTCTATCAATTTGCACATATAATCTATCTTGAAATATTTTCTTCAATGATTTAACGAAATTAATTTTTGAAGTATTATCTTCTGAAAGAAGGTTGCCTCCTATAACCCCATTTCGTCCTCCAGATAATATTATTAGGCCATGATTATGCTTTTTAAGTTGACTGATATCTGCTGAAGCAGTTTTATTTTTTTCCTTTTGAACATGTATTTCTGAAAGGAGCTTAATTAAACTTTTATAACCATCAATATCCTTGCATAAAATAGTTATGTTAGGCGTCAATCTTCCTAAAGTGTCATATTTCACAGGAATTTCGCAGCCGATTATAGGCTTAATATTATTATCTATACATTTTTGATAGAACTTTATTGCAGCAAAAACATTCAAATGATCTGTTATCGCTAATGTATTTATTTTATTTTTTTTCGCTAACTTTATTAATTTATCAATATTTATCGTGCTACAGCTTAAAGAATAAGATGTTAAGAGATGTAAATGAGTAAAATTAGTAGGCATATTTTTTAATTCTTCAGTGGGGCAAAACTAAATCTATGAAAGACCGAAGGACCAAATAATTCTATAGCATACATATGCTCTTTTGTTCCATAACCTTTATGTCTAGAAAATCCATATACCGGAAGCATCTTGTCTAACCTTGTCATTATATTGTCGCGTAATACCTTAGCCACAATAGAAGCTGCTGATATTTCAGGGATGATATTGTCACCCTGTATAAAGCATTTTGAGCTTATATCTGTATCTGGCTTATATATTCCATCAATATATGCCATATCTGGTTTTAAATCTAGATTCGTAAGTGCACGCTTCATGGATATAAGTGTTGCATTATGTATATTAACCTCATCTATTTGATGATTGTTAGACTCCCCAACCCCAACAGAAAGGGAATTTCCAAGGATATAGTTTGCAAGTTTTACTCTTCTAGGGGCAGTTAATTTCTTAGAGTCAACCATTAAGGACCTATCTATAGTATCTTTGAGTATTATTGCTACAGATATAACGGGTCCAGCCAGACATCCTCGGCCAACCTCATCAACACCCGCTAAAAATTGACTTGTCATAACTAGTTCACTATATATAATTGAGATATTATAAATATAACAAATAATCAAGGCCAATACTTCAAAATGAAAAGAAAAAAATTAAATATAGGTGTTGTTGGTATAGGTTATCTAGGCAAATATCATCTCGAAAAATTTATCAGCAATAAACAATGTGACACTAAATGGGTTGTAGATACAAATTTAGACAACATTAATCTAAATGGGCATGATTCCATACAAAAATCTTCAAACTACAAAGAAATTCTTAATGACATTGATGCTATTTCACTAGTTACTCCGACTAAAATGCATTTTAAGATAGCAAAATTTTTTCTAGAAAATAAAAAACATGTTCTTATTGAAAAACCAATGACTGAAACTGTTGCTCAAGCAAAAAAATTAGTTGATCTTGCTAAGAAAAATAAAGTTATTCTTCAGGTTGGTCATCTTGAAAGGTTTAATCCTGTAATGAAAAGATTAGCAAAAGAAATATCAGACCCCCTCTTTATAGAAGTGCATAGGCTTGCCAAGTTTAATCCAAGATCGACAGATGTTAATGTAATTTTTGATCTAATGATTCATGACATCGATATAGTTACAACATTAATAAAAAAAAATATTAAGAATGTATCAGCTTTTGGGAAAAAGATTATTACAACATCAACAGATATAGCAAATGTCAGACTTGAATTTTCTGGTGGATCAGTTGCAAACCTAACAGCAAGTCGAATAAGTCAGAAAAATGAAAGGAAGATTAGAGTATTTGAAAAAGATAAATATTACTCTGTAGACTTTATGAATTCAAACATTAAAAAATATATTAAGAACTCTAAAGCCAGTAAAGAATTATTTAGTTTCAAAGAATTTAAATATGATAAAACAGATGCTTTGAAAGATGAGATAAATAACTTTATACTATCTTGTCTTGGCAAAGAAAAACCTTTAGTTGATGGGGAGCAAGGAAAAGCAGCCGTTGAAACAGCTACATTGATATCAAAGCTATTATGAATAAGAAAATTAAGATATTTGATTTAAGCGAGCAATATGAGTTAATTTCAAAAGAAGTTGATAAAAATGTATTGAGTATTCTTAAATCGGGACAATATATTCTAGGAGAAAATGTAGGGGAGCTTGAAGCAAAATTTTCTAATTTTATAGGGTCTAAATATAGTGTCTCATGTAACTCCGGGACAGATGCTCTCATCCTATCTTTAAGAGCTTTGAATATTGGCCATGGTGATGAGGTCATCACTACTCCTTTTACTTATTTTGCTACTGCTGAAGCAATTGTTTTAGTTGGAGCTAAACCAGTTTTTGTTGATATCAATCCGCATACGTTTAATATTAATCATAAAAATATTGAAAAACATATTAATAAAAGAACTAAAGCAATAATGCCCGTACATATATTTGGACAGTCAGCGGAGATTTATGAAATTAAAAGAATATGCAGAAAATATAATCTCAAGTTAGTGGAGGATTGCGCCCAATCGTTTGGTGCTAAAAAAAATAATAAATATACTGGAACCTTTGGAGATTTTGGATGTTTCAGTTTCTTTCCCACCAAGAATCTTGGATGCGCTGGAGATGGTGGAATGATAACTACTAATAGTCTTACTAAAATGAAAATTTTAAAGAAACTCAGAAATCATGGTGGCTTAATTAGAAATATACATCAATACATTGGTTATAATTCTCGATTAGATGAAATACAAGCATCGATATTACTTACTAAAATAAAAATTATTAATAGCCTTGATAAAAAAAGGAATCGTATTGCAAAACTATATAAAAGTTTGATAAAAAACCAGCTGGTAACTCTACCATATAAATGTGAAGATAATTCTCATCATGTATATAATCAATATACTATAAAAGTTAAAAATCGAGCTAAATTTATTAGACATCTAAAAAGTAGTTCTATCCCATATGGTGTCTATTATCCAATACCAATATATAAACAAAAGGCATTAAAAAACTTTAATTATAAATATAATCTTAAGAATACAGAAAAAGTGACTAAAGAATGTATTTCTATACCTATTTATCCCGAATTAGGCAGCGATTCTGTTAAATATATTTCTAAAATTATCAATGACTATCAATGAGTAATATAAAAAAAATATTTATTATTGCTGGAGAATCTTCTGGTGATCAGCATGCTGCAAATTATGTTAATGAACATAAAAAATTAAATCCTGATACTAAATTTACAGCTATTGGACAGCAAGAACTAAAAAAAACAGGCTCAGATATAATCTTTAACTCAGAAGAGATTTCAGTAATTGGAATTATTGAAGTAATAGCGAAATATTCTAAAATTAAAAAAGCATTAAATATTGCATATAATCATATACTTAAAAATAAACCAAACTTAATTGTCTTAGTTGACTATGTTGAGTTTAATCTAAAAGTTGCTAAATTTGCAAAGAAAAATAATATCCCTGTATTATTTTATGTGGTTCCCCAAGTTTGGGCATGGCGCGAAAAAAGAATTAAAAATATCATAAAAGTAGTTGACGAGTTAGCCGTAATATTTCCATTTGAAGAAAAATTATTTAAAAAATATACTAAAAATGTAACATATGTAGGCCATCCGTTAGCTGATGATGACAGATTCAAGCCAACTGAATTAAAATATAATCATCGAATGACAAGTATAGGGATTTTTCCAGGAAGCAGAGAATCTGAAATACGTAATAATTTACATCGAATGATTGATTCAATTAGAATTATTAAAAATGATGATGTATATGCAAAAAATATTAAAATATTTTATGCCAATAATACTGCTAAAAAAGTTCTGATGAAATTACTTCCAAAGGGATGGGATATCTTATTAACTAGCGGCAAAGATATTGAGGAAATAAAAAAATGCCAAAAAGTTATTACTGCTTCTGGAACAGTTACTTTGGAATTAGCTTTGATGAATATCCCAATGATTATAATGTATCGACTTTCGCCTTTCACATATCTGATTATGAAAAGTCTAGTGAAATTAAAATATATTGGTTTAGTAAACTTAGTTTTAGGTGAGACATTGGGTTCACAGCCAATTGTAAAAGAGTTTATCCAGCCAGATTATAGTGACGAAGTTCAGGTTATGGTTGAATTACAAAGAATTGATCAAGATGCTTCATATAGAGAATCAATGGAAGATGGTTATAATCAAATTAGAAAAATACTTAAGCCAGGAGCTTCAATGAATGTTGCAAGGCTAGCAAATAAAATGCTTGAATAATTATCTAGTGACCCCTCTTTCGCTAGAATTTATAAAACTCACGAAATATTTAATCTCTTTATAGTTTAAGTTTAGATTTTTAAATTCTGCATTCACTTGATCGCGACTAGCTTTAGATTTAATAAATAGTTTAAATATTTTTTCTAGTCCCTTGATTGTATCTAAATCAAAACCTTTTCTTTTTAATCCAGCAGTATTAATCTTATAGGCTTGAGCATGATTACCAGCAACAAGCGTATAAGGAGTGACATCTCTTGAAATTACAGTGCCTAGACCACTAAATGCATAATCTCCTATCTCGCAGAATTGATGGACTAACGTAAATCCACCTAGGGAGACATTGTTTCCTATCCTGACATGGCCAGCTAATGATGCGGCATTCGATAATATACAATTATCTTTTATAATACAATCATGTGCAACATGACTTGATGTCATAAAGAGGTTATTTGAACCAATTATAGTTTCATTAATACCTGTAACAGTGCCTCTATTTATTGTGCAGAATTCTCTAAATATATTATTATCACCAATAACAAGAGTAGTTTCTTCATTATTAAATTTAAGGTCCTGGGGATCTTCACCAATTGAGGCAAATTGATATATTTTATTATTACGACCAATAGACGTATTTTTTTTAATCACAACATGGCTTTCTAGTTTTGTATTTTCAGATATAACCACATTGTCACCAATTATGGAATAAGGACCAATAACAACTGATGGATCAATTTTTGCAGATTTACTAATTATTGCGGTTGAGTGAATCATTATTTGGCTCTAACAGCTCCTAATAGCTCTGCTGTACAAACAATAGTCTCATCAACCATGCAAGAGGCAGTAAACTTGTGAATATCTCTCTTGCTTTGATTAAGCTTAACATCGATAATCATAATGTCACCAGGTACAACTGGCTTTTTAAATCTAGCCTTATCGATGCCTACAAAATAATATAGTAGACCATCCTTATCTCTTTCATTACTTTTAAAATCTAGCAAAGCAGTTGCCTGAGCCATCGCTTCTAGAATAAGAACACCAGGGAATACCGGATGACCGGGAAAATGTCCTTGGAAAAATGGTTCATTATTACTTACATTCTTTTGTGCTTTTAGACAATCATGTTTTTTAAAATTTAGTATTTTATCTATTAATAAAAACGGGTATCTATGTGGCAAATAATTCTGAATATCATTGTCGCTCATCTTTGTTCTCCAAATTTATGTTTTCTTCTTAATCAATTTTACGAATGAATCTAGTTCTTTAAATCTTGCTTGGTTTTTTCTCCAACTATCAGCTGGCTCAACAGTTGTTCCAGAAGCATACATTCCTGGCTCTTTTATAGATTTAGTAACCATTGTCATTCCATGTATATGCACATTATCAGCTATATTAATATGTCCATTTAATCCACTCCCGCCACCAACTGTACAATTCTCTCCGATATTAGTACTACCGGCTATTCCGACACATGCTGCTATCGCCGTATTCTTTCCTATTTTCACATTATGAGCTACATGAACTAGGTTATCAATTTTAACATTATCAGAGATTATTGTGCTATCAATCGTTCCTTTATCAATAGTGGTATTTGCACCAATTTCAACATTATTCCCAATCACAACATTTCCTATATGAGGAACTTTTATCCAAAGATCAGAATCTTTTATAAGCCCGAAACCATCCGAACCAATTACTGATCCAGATTGAATTACTACATTATCACCAATGATACTATCATCATATATTGTAACATTAGGATATATTATTGAAGATTTTCCAATAGTAACGTTTTTACCTATCACTGCATTTATTCCAATAGTTGCTGATTTATCTATAACATTGTATGAATTAGTTGTATTAAAAAACATGCAACTATTGATTGGGTCATATGATTCCTGAATAATTTTAATAAATAATAGCTGAGGGTTTTCGTGAACTACTACGGGAATTCTTATCTGAGAGGCAATCATACTATTTGCAATGACGCATGAGACTTTAGTTTTATCAATACACGAAATACTTTTTATGTTATTTATGTATGCAATGGCATTATCTTTACTATTAAATATGCTTGATACATATTCAAACGTAGTTTGATCATCACCCAATATTTTACAATTATATTTCGAAGATATTTCTGCTAAAGAATATTTTTTCTTAAGCTTCATTATTGAAGTTTAGAGATAATCTCTTGCGTAATATTAATATATTTTTTTGCATAAAGAGTTGTGCCATCAGCTCGTATAATAAGATCAAAATCATTATTTTCAGCATATTCCTTGATTGCGGATTCAACAAGAGTCCTAATCTTAGAAAGCTCTTGTTGTTGCAATTTCTGTAAGTCTGTTTGAATTTTTTCTTGCCCACTTCTAAATTTAACTTCTATTTTTTGAATTTTTTCAACAAGTCCCTTTTTCTCTTTGTCAGACATCACTGTTTCATTCTTTAAATATTGTTCGTTCAAGCTATTCCATTCCTCCTCTAAAGTCTTAAGGTTTCTTGCTCTAGGATCAAATTGCTTTTTTATTTTTGCTTGAGACTCATTATAAACAGGAATCTCTTTAAATAGTTGATCAAGATTTACTATTCCTAATTTAAGTTCTGCGCTAGCAGATGATGGAACAAATATTGCCATGGTAAGACAAAGTAGCATTGATTTAAATATAGTATTCATAGTATTAAAAAGTTCCTCCTAGTTGGAAAATTACTGGTTGCGTATCATCCCCTTCTTGGTCATTAATGGCACTTACAAATCCTACAGAAACTCCACCTATTGGAGTAAGTACATTGAACTCTATGCCATAACTTCCTCTTAACTCATTGTAGTCGAAGTTATTAACTTTCTCAAATACGTTTCCAATATCAAAAAACATAGTTGTCCGTAATGCCCTTGTGTCTTCTCCTAAAAATGGTGGCGGAGAAAATACCCAATTAAATTGTGCTACCGTAAGGAAGTCGCCGCCAATTGCATCACATTTTCTATATTTACCCGGGATTGCTTTTGCGGCACATGAGTGAAATCCACTGCCTAGAAGCGTGCTTGGTGCATTATATGTTAAAGGTCCTAAACTAGAGCCTTTATATCCTCTAACTGTTCCGTTACCACCAGCAAAATATTTATTATAAAAAGGAAGAGATGTTGCGCCTCCAAGACCAGCACCAATCCCAACTGTTGTTTTAAGCTGGAAAACTGTCGGCCAATCAAAACCAAATGTTTTTAATATATAATTTTTATTAGATTCTGTTCTATGTGTAACTGATACATGAGATGCACCTGAGGCACCTATAAAAACATCTCCGGTTAAACTGGTTAAGACCCCTGTTTCCGCAAAAACTGTTCTATTCCTTGTATCACTAATGTAATTAGCTTTCAGTTTTACGCCAAGAGAAGTCTTTCCATGATCAGCGATATGATGAGTAACTATGATTGGAGAACCTATTGTTGTTGTAAATTCAGTTAAAGAAATATCGTAACCTACCCCAAATGTAGATATTTCTGAAACAGGCATATCATACATAACTCCAGCAGCAAAAGTATCAGAAAGATATGATGCTGTAGAAGTAGTGCTGACATCTGTTGAACTAAGTGTTGTAGTAACAGTTCTGCTAACACCATCATATGTATAATAGGGATCCGTTAATAGGAATTGTAACGATGTATTGACACTACTTTTTGCAGCTGTTAAACCAACATTTTTTCCATAACCAAGGAAATTATCTTGCTGCAACTTTATATCAAAAATTGCCCCATCCGTGTCAGACCAACCTGCACTAACTTTAAATTCACCAGACTTTCGTTCTTTAATAATAAAAGTCACATCCACTAAATCACTAGAGTTAGATACCTTGCTTTTTGTAACCTCAACATTTTCAACGAATTTAAGCCTTTGAATTCTTATTTTAGATCTTTCAATATCCCTATTGCTATGAAGAGAAGATTCAAACTGGCGTAATTCCCTTCTATAGACCTCATCATTTGTATTAGCATTACCTGTAATATTGATTCTTCTAACCGTGCTTCTTTGCCCAGGGTCTATTCTAAATTCAACATCGACAATTTTTGTAACATCATCAATAATGGGTAATGATGTGATTTCTGGAAAAGCAAAACCCTCGTCTCCCAAAAGATATGCTAGTAGTTCTTCAGATTCCTGAAGGTTTTGACGTGAAAATGTTTGCTTAGGCAGCATTATTTCCATTAAGTTACTTTTAATTATTTCTGGGTCAACAACTGAGTTTCCATAAAGCTTTATATCGCCAAATTCATATTTTTCTCCTTCATCAATATTTATTGTAATAATAATATCTTTATTATCATTAGACAGGTTCACTTGATTTGATAAAATGCGAAATCTTACATAGCCTCTATTTAAGTAATAATTTTCTATCTTACTTATGTCGGATCTTAAGATAGAGCTAGAGTAAGTATCTTTAGATGACCAAAATTCAAAGAAATACTTTGTTCCAGATGTCATCACACTGAGTATTTTTTTATTAGAAAAAGCTTTATTCCCGATAATATTTATTTCTTTGATTGCAGAAGCATCGCCTTCCTCGATAACTAATTCAATTGAAACTCTATTTCTTTCTAATTTTGTGATCTTTGATGAGATAACAGCATTATATCTTCCTCTATCAAAATATAACCTTATGAGCTCTTGTTCAATTTTATCAAAGATATTCTTATCATATGGTCTCGTTTTTGAAATACCAACATCATCTAATGCTGTCAGGATATCTTCATCTTCAATAATATTATTATCAGTAATAATGATTTCTGAGATTATAGGTTTTTCACTTACACTAATAACCAAATCATTAAAATCTAATAAAACTGATATATTATCAAAATATTTAGTTTCATATAAATCTTGAATTATCTTTTTCACTAATTCTGGGCTAAATCTATCACCCTGTTCTACACTTGCATAGCTCAGAATTGTATTATTTGTAACTCTACTATTACCTTTGATAATTATGTTAGATATAATGGGATACTCTATGCTCTCATCTTCAGCGTATACATTTGTAATATTAAATGGAACCAAGAATATAAGTGATAAAAAAAATATTCTAAGAAACACTATAATAATCTCGCAAAGTCATTATAGAAAGCTATTATCATGATACCAAAAAGAATTAACATTCCAAATTGTTGGGCAATAAGTTGAAATTTTTCTGACACAGCTTTTCCAGTTAGTATCTCAAATATATAATAAACTAAGTGTCCACCATCTAGTACTGGGATTGGAAGTAGATTAAGAACTCCCAGGCTAATACTTAATATCGCAAGCAAGTAAGAGAAATATACAAACCCCATTGATAATGATTTTCCAGAAAACTCAGCGATACTCAATGGACCACTTATATTATTCATATTAGCCTGGCCTGTAAATAATTCAAAAATCATTTTAAATGTAAGTACGGAATAATTATATGTTAAAAGTATAGATTTATGTATTGATTCAAAAAATGGATACTTAACAAGAACCCTGAAATCATTTAGTGCGTTTCTATCAGGAGATATACCAGCATAACCACTCTTATCGTCAGAAGATGCCTTCATAGCTGGGACAAGAATAATATCTAATATTTTTTCAAAACGATTAACTTTTAGTTTTAAAATATTGTCTGGATTTTTTTGAATAACAGTAACCAGTGAATCCCAATTCTTTATATTTTTATCATTCACACTCAAAATCTGATCTCCAACATGAAGACCGGCTAAAGAGGCTGGAGAATTATTCTTAATGGTCCCGATTACAGACGGAATTTCTGGAGTTTTAGGGTTAAAACCAAGATTGAGAATAATGTCTCCATCTTCTTGTAAAATATTATCATCATAATTAATATTAATCGCACTTATACTGTTTTTATAATCTTTAACAAACACATTTAATCTTGTTTTATTTACTACGGCATTCAATATTTCAACTCTGACATCCTGCCATCTTTGAGTTGCAACACCATTTACTTCAATAATTTCGTGGAATGACTTATTTTGGACCTGAGATAAATTATGGCCTTCAATTGATGTAACAAATGGTTTCATTCCAGTAATTCCAGAAAAATGAACCACAGTGAAAAAAATGACAGCTAAAATTAAATTAAACACAGGTCCAGCTGCAACTATTAAAAATTTCTTGTAAACAGACTGTTTGTCAAAACAATAAACATAATCAGCTTTATCCTTTTCAGGGTCTAACTCTGAAGACTCAAGCATTTTTACATAGCCACCTAAAGGAACTAGTCCAATAGAATATTCCGTCCCTTCATTGCTAAACTGCTTCTTAAACAGTGTTTTTCCAAAGCCAATACTAAAATTAAGTACTTTGACATTGAATAATCTAGCTATGTAAAAATGGCCAAATTCATGAAATGTGACTAATATGCCAATTGCAATAAAAAAACCAAGGATGCTCTGTATTATTTCCATTTTGTATTTATATAGTTAGTTATATAGTCCCTTGTAAATTGATCACATTCTAATATAGATTTAAGAGTATTACTCTTATTGATTGGCATATTCTTTAATGCTTTGTCAATTATAACCGGTATATCAATAAATTTAATCTTATTTTGAAGAAATTTTGAAACTGCTATTTCATTAGCTGCGTTTAAGATAGTAGGAGCATTATAACCAATGTTCAGAGCTCTCATGCATAAATCTAAACATTTAAATTGATTTGGCTTAACTTCATAAAACGAGAGTTTATCTATTTTAAATTTTTTTAATGAATTAATCTTTAGTTTATGTCTGCCAGGCCATGATAAGGCATAACTAATAGCAACTCTCATATCATGCGCACTCATGTGTGAAATTACTGATCCATCTGTGAATGTAACTAACGCATGAACAATGCTTTCAGGATGAATAAGGACATTAATTTGACTTGGCTTTAAATCAAATAATATTGCAGCCTCAATAATTTCCAAACCTTTATTCATCATGGATGCAGAATCTACAGAGATTTTTTTACCCATTTTCCATGTAGGGTGATTAACTGCTTCCTTTGGAGTAACTTTTGACAATTTACTCTTTGAATAATTTAAAAATGGTCCTCCGGAAGCCGTTAAAGTAATCATATCCACATCTTTAGAAATCATTTTTCTAACTGAATTATTATAATCAATGCCAAATGAAGATAAAATCTGCAGAATGGCATTATGCTCACTATCTACTGGAATTAGAATAGCACCACTTTTATGAGCAGCAGTAATCAAAAGCTTGCCCGACATAATCAAAGATTCTTTATTAGCTAAAAGTATCTTCTTTCCAGATTTAGCTGCATCATAAGTTGGTTTCAGGGCAGCAGCTCCAACTATTGCTGATAACACACATTTGCACTGTTTATGAGTACTTATAAATGATAAGTTTTTTTCACCAAATAATATTTTAGTTTTTATTTTATTTTTATAACAAAATTCTATAAGCTTCAATGCATTAGATTTATCAGATATGACAGCATACTTAGGATTAAAATCTTTGATCTGTCGAAATAAAAGGTTAATATTTTTATTCGCACTAAGTGCAAATACTTTATTTTGCTTACCTACACTTTTTAAAACTGATAACGTATTTTTTCCAATTGTTCCTGTTGAGCCTAAAATAGTAATCATTATAAAAATAACCAAATATGTAGAATAGAAATTGTAGGGAGATAACTATCAAGTCTATCCAGAATACCACCATGGCCTGGTAAAATATTCCCCGAGTCTTTAACATTATGAAATCTTTTATAAACACTCACTGATAAATCTCCAACTGTACAAAATATGCAACATAATAACATAAAAATAACATCACTAATTAGTATAGGTATTGAAAAAATAAAATTAAATAATATAAAAAATATTACTAGTGGAATAATCAATGAACCAATAAAGCCTTCTACTGTCTTTTTCGGACTAATTAATGGGCATAAACTATTTTTACCTATAGTTTTACCAACAAAGTATCCCGATATATCTGTCAGTGAAACAATGCTAATTAAAAATAAATAATATTTATTCAAATCTAATAATTCAGAGTATGAAAATAATAAATAACTATGCTCTAAAATCTCTGCATTGCTAGTACTGCCAAGTGAGATAAATAGGAACCATGTTGTTACTATGAATATCAATCCTACAATACTAGAGCTTATGCCTAAAAATTTTTTATATATATTAAGCTTTAGTAATAAATCAAAAAGCATCATTAACCATAGAAATATTGAGAAATATGCAAATATTAAGACAATTGAATGTGTGTGATACCTTAATAAAAGAATCATAAGAAGTGCAGCCAATGATAAAAAGAAATATATATTTGGCATAGAATTATTCTGAATGACCAACCATTCATAATATCCATATATGGCTATTATCGAAAATAATATTCCTATAATAAATCCATTACCAAAAATAAGTAGGAGTAAAAAAAAAGAAGCTAAAGCAATTCCGGTAAAAATTCTATTTAACATATTTCTTAACTACATGATTAGAACTCTTTAATGAACCAAACCGTCTAGTTCTTTTTTGATAATGCTCAATAGCAGCATCTAATTCTTTTTCATTAAAATCAGGCCATAGGCAATCTGTAAAATATAACTCAGTATACGCATGTTGCCATAGCATAAAATTGCTTAATCTTTGTTCGCCAGCTGTTCTAATTAATAAGTCTGGGCTATCGCCCTGTAAAGATAGATATTTTTCAAAATCTACTGCGCTAATTTGCTTATTTGTAGATACAAAATTAATATCATTTAACATACTATTTACAGCATTAACAATATCCCACTGTCCACCATAGTTCATTGCAAAATTTAATTTCAAACCAGTATTATCTCTTGTTAGGTTTTCTGCTTGACTGATATTTTTTAAAAGCTTGGAAGAAAATGATTTTAGATTTCCAATAAATTTGATCTTAACATTATTTAAATGCAAATCATCGACATATTTAGCAATTGAGTCTTCAAATAACTTTAGCAAAAACTGAACTTCATACTCAGGTCTATTCCAATTTTCACTACTAAATGCAAATAACGATAATTGCGATATTTGTCTAAGCGAGCAAGCTGAAACAATTTTATTGATAGCCTTTATGCCTTCCTTATGACCATAAGCCCTGGGCATATTTCTTTGATTTGCCCATCTTCCATTTCCGTCCATTATCACAGAGATGTGAGAAATTATTTTGTTAGACATAACTATACTTCACTTATTTCTAAGATTTTTTTATCTACAATTTCCTCGGACATTTTTATGTATTTATCAGTAATTTCTTGAATCTCAATAATATAATCACGTTCAAAATCTTTAGATATCTTTTTATCTTTTTCAAGATTACTAACACTAGTATTTATATTCCTTCTTACATTTCTTAAAGAGACTTTCGTATTTTCACCCTCTTTTTTAAGAATCTTAATCAATTCATTTCTCCTTTCCTGGGTAAGAGGTGGGATTTTAATATGAATTATCATTCCATTGATAACAGGTGATAATCCTAGATTCGAATTTAGAATTGCTTTTTCAATAGCTTTAATGGCTGTTTTATCCCAAACATTCAAACTAATTGTAGATGCGTCAGTAATTGTTATATTTGCCAGCTGCTTAAGTGGGGTTTTAGCATCAAAATAATCAGCTTCAATCTGATCCAGCATACTTGGATTAGGTCTTCCAGCTCTTATTTGTCCACATGCATTATTTAAAGCTTCAATTGCTTTAGCCATACTAATTTCTGCATCTTTCTTAATATCATCAATCATAGTTAACCTATTTTAGTTCCTATCTTATCACTTAATATAGCTTTCTTTAAGTTGCCTTTTTTAAGTATATTAAATACTTTTAAAGGCATATTATTTTCTTTACACATTACTACAGCAGTAGCATCCATTACTTCTAAGTTTTTTTTAAGAATGTCTGAATATGAAATAGATTTATATAAGACTGCGTCTGAATATTTAGCTGGATCTTTATCATATATTCCATCAACCTTTGTTCCTTTTAGCATAATCTGAGCATTTAATTCAATTGCACGTAAGCTTGCTGCGGAGTCAGTAGTGAAGTAAGGGTTGCCAGTACCTGCAGCAAGAATAATTATTCTACCTTTTTCCAAGTGTCGTTCTGCTTTACGTTTAATGTATTTCTCGCAAACAGCGTCTATTGTAATGGATGACATTACACGACAATCAATATTTAACTGCTCAATAGAACTTTGTAAAGCAAGAGAATTTATCACTGTTGCAAGCATACCCATATGGTCAGCTGTTACACGTTGAATCCCTATTTTTTCTAAATTACTACCTCTAAAGAAGTTACCGCCGCCTATAACTATAATAAGCTCGATTTTTTGTTTTTGTATTTGCGATAATTGAGATGCAAATTCTTTAATGACAGTATCATCGATACCATATTTCTTACTACCAATCAAAGCCTCTCCGCTAAGTTTAAGTAGTACCCGTTTATATTTGGGAGTAGCCATTCTTTTGATTATTTAATTTGACTGTATACTTCATCAGCAAAATCTTCTTGCTTCTTCTCTATACCTTCACCAAGCTGATAACGCTTGTAAGAAATTATTTCATTGTCTTTGATAATTTTTTTAAGACTTAATGAACTATCTTTAATATAGGGTTGGTTTAATAAAGTATTATCTGATATAAATTTTTTAACCTTCCCATCCATAATATTTCTTTTAATATCATCTTTTTTATCAATCTTATCTAATTCAGCTTTATAAACATCTTTTTCATTTTCTAATAATTTTTCATCTAAAGATTTCTCGTCTAACCCTAAAGGATTAGAAGCAACTATTTGCATGCAAATATCTTTTGAAAGTTGCTCATCTTCTTTTGCAAGAGTTACGATAGCCCCAATCTTATTATTATGAGTATATCCAGTCACAAATTTTTCTAAATTGTCTATGCAATGAAACCTACGTACTTGAATATTTTCCCCAAGCTTTGTCACATAATTTTTTCTCAATTCTTCGAGACTATTTTTAACTGCATCATCACTAGAATCCATTAGTGTTACTAAAGAATTATACGGGCTAGAAATTATTATTTCACACGTTTGATTTACATATGATAAAAAATCATCACTCCTGGCAACAAAATCTGTCTCAGAGTTTATTTCAATTAATAATGATTTTGATGAATTTGATTTAAAATAAACAACACCTTCTGCTGCAATTCTAGCTGATTTTTTATCAGCTTTAATGCCTTCTTCAGATCTCATAAGCTTTATTGCATCATCTAAAATATTGTCTGTTCTGACTAAATATTTTTTACAGTCAAGGATACCTGCACCTGTTATATCCCTCAGCTGTTTTAATAGTTCAAGATCTAATGACATTTAAACCTCTTTTTTATCTATTGTAGAATTATCTTCTGTTACTTTCTCTTCAGTCTCATCAGCTGATTTAACTGACTCATCATTTACATCAATGACTTGTTTTTTCTTAAAAGTTTTTGCTGCCGATTTGATGGGTTTTTTTTCACCATCTTGAGCAGATGGGGCTGGTTTAATAAATTTAGATCTAGTATTTATTATTGTAGTGGAAATTGCATTTAAAAATAAATCTATCGATGACATTGAGTCATCATTTCCAGGAATCATATAATCAACTCCTTCAAAAGAATTATTACTATCTACTAATGCTATTACGGGTATATGCAATTTATTAGCTTCCTGTATTGCTATTTTTTCATACCTTGTGTCTATTACAAATAATGCATCAGGACATTTGTCTAAGTTCTTGATACCAGAAAGATTCTTTTCTAATTTCGCAATATGTTTTTTAATATTCAGGGACTCTTTTTTTGTTAACCCATTTAAAGTAGCTAAGTTTAAAGAAACCTTTAGGGTATCTAACTTTGCAATAGATTTTTTGATAGTGTCAAAGTTTGTCAACATTCCGCCGAGCCATCTATTACTAACATATGGCATCTTAGCTTCAACCGCATGTTTCACTATTAGTTCTCTAGCGGCTCTTTTAGTACCCACAAAAAGAATTTTTGCATTATCCTTGGTTAATTTTTCAACAAAGCTGATTGCAGCATTAAAATGCGTTAAACTTTCTTCTAAATTAATAATATGTAATTTTTTATATGTTGTGTAGATATATGGGCGCATCTTAGGGTTCCAGTATTTAGATTGATGGCCAAAATGCACGCCCGCATTGATCATTTCTTTGATAGATAAATTAGCCACTCTTTACTGCACTCCTATAAATTTAATACTTCATATGTCACAATATCACTTTAAATATTGTTGATAGGGTTTTTTATCATATTTACATGGATTCAACAATAAAAATCTGATAATTTGAGCTAAAAAGTGCTATTTAGGTAAATTTAATGGTAGATATCAAATCAAAAGCAGATATTGAAAAAATGCGTATAGCTGGAAAGCTGGCGTCTGAAGTTTTAGAAATGATAGGACAATATGTGAAACCTGGGGTATCTACCGAAGAACTTGATCAGATATGTCATGATTATATAGTTAAAGAGCAAAATGCTATTCCTGCTCCATTGAACTACAAGGGTTTTCCTAAGTCAATATGTACATCTGTTAATCATCAAGTATGTCATGGGATACCATCTGATGATAAAATTTTAAGAGAGAGTGATATAATTAACATTGATGTAACCGTAATCAAAGAAGGGTTTCATGGAGATACCAGTAAAATGTATTATGCTGGAAAACCTAGTATACTAGCTGAAAGATTATGCAAAGTTACACAAGAGTGTATGTACCAAGCTATTAGCATAGTAAAGCCAGGTCTCCATATTGGTGACATTGGTGCGGTGATACAAAAACATGCATATGATAATAATTTTTCAGTAGTGAAAGACTACTGTGGGCATGGGATAGGAAAAAATTTCCATGAGTCACCTCAGATATTACATTATGGTATTAAAAATACTGGTATGCGTTTAGAAGAAGGTATGACGTTTACGATTGAACCAATGATAAACTCAGGTAAATATAAAACAAAACTCTTAAATGATGGATGGACGGTGGTAACCCAAGATCATTCATTATCAGCTCAATGGGAGCATACTATACTAGTAACAAGTAATGGTTATGAGGTATTAACCTTAAGAGATGAAGAACATATTGAGAAAAAACTATGAATAACGAAAATGTAGTTGGAATATTAAGTAAATTAATAAGTTGCAAATCACTGACACCTGAAGATGATGGATGCCAAAAATATATAGCAGATTATCTGGAAAAATTAGGGTTTGAAATTGAAATTAAAAAAAATAATGATGTAATTAATTTAATAGCAAGATATGGAAAAGATAGTCCTGTTTTCGCATATGCTGGTCATACAGATGTTGTGCCAACTGGTAATTTAGATAAATGGAAATCTAATCCGTTTGAGCTTACAGAGATTGATTCAAAATTATATGGTCGCGGTACATCTGATATGAAAGGTAGCGTTGCATGCATACTTATATCTATAAAAGATTTTATTAATTCTAATAAAGATTTTAAAGGCAGTATTATAGTCATATTAACAAGTGATGAAGAAGGTCCAGCCCAAAATGGTATAAAAAAATTAGTAGATGATGGTGATTTAACAAAACATAATATAGACATGTGTTTAATTGGAGAACCGTCTTCTAAGAAAATACTAGGTGACACTATTAAAAATGGAAGAAGAGGTTCTTTGTCAGGAAAAATTATAGTTCAAGGGGTTCAAGGTCATGTTGCATACCCTCATAACGCAATGAATCCAATACATGCATTTTCATCTACACTTAAAGATTTAGTAAACAAAGAATATGATAAAGGTAACGAGTACTTTCCACCCACATCATTCCAGATATCAAATCTCAATAGTGGCGTAGGAGCATCAAATATTATACCTGGTCAATTAGATATGGATTTTAATTTTCGTTATTCTACCGAGACAACATGCGAAAAATTAATGGAAAATATAACTGAAATAATGGATGCGAGTAATCTGAAATATACTATTGATTGGCATCATTCAGGAGATCCATATTTAACTGAAAAAAAAGAATTATTAAATTCATGCATAAAAGCAACAAAAGATATATTAGGTATTATGCCGAATATTTCAACAGATGGTGGTACATCAGATGGGAGATTTATTGCCAAAATATGCGACCAAGTAATTGAATTTGGTCTTATAAACGAATCTATTCATAAAATTAACGAATATACTACTGAAAATGACTTAAAGAATACAACCAAAGTCTATACTCAGATTTTAAAAAATACCTTTAGTTAATTTAAGAAAGATGACTTTATGAGATTTTTTGTGTAATTATTTGTAGGATAATTCAATATATTTTCTGTAGAGTTTGTTTCTACTATCTCAGAATCTTTAATTACATATATCCTATGGGAAATAGATCTTATAACTTTTAAATCATGGCTAATAAAGCAATAGCTTAAAGAATATTTCTCTTGCAACGAGACAATGAGTTCTAAAATGTTTTTCTGAACAATAACATCTAAGGCACTTGTTGGCTCATCAAATATTATAAGTTTAGGCTTCATAGATAATGCTCTAGCTATTGCAATTCTCTGCCTTTGCCCACCAGAAAACTGATGAGGGTACCTTAAGAGCATGTCATTACTTAATCCAACCTCTGATAATAAGGAAGCGCATATATCAAACAACTCATTATATTTTATGTCTTTATTAAAAGCCACAAGACCCTCCGAGAGGATTTCCAAGATATTCAATCTTGGTGAAAGTGACGAGAAGGGATCTTGGAAAACAATCTGAAAATTATTTCTATATTTTCTAATATCCTTATTTGAAAGCATAGAGAGGTCTTTATTATCAAAAATAATATTTCCATCGTAATTAAGCAGTTGCATTATTGCCATTGCAAGTGTAGTTTTTCCAGATCCTGATTCACCAACTATCCCTATTGTTTCTCCTACATTCACATGGATATTTACATTAGAAAGCGCTGTAAAATATTTTTTATTTTTTTTAAAAAAAGGATTATTTAGCGGAAACCTGCAAGATAAGTTTTTAGTTTCAAGTATTTTTTTATCACTAGAATTTTTAGTAATGATCTTATCTGGCTTACTTAATATTAATTCCTTTGTATATTCATGCTTGGGTTTTTCAAATACATCTCTAGTTAAGCCATCTTCAACTATTACTCCATTGTTAAGAATAATCATATAGTCAGAGTAGTTTTTAATAAGATCTAAGTCATGTGAAACTAAAATCATTGACATGCTATTCTCAATTTTAAAATTATTCAGTAAATCTAATATCTGCAATTGTAAAGTAACATCTAGCGCAGTTGTTGGCTCATCGGCAATAAGTATGTCAGGTTTACAGACAAGAGCTATTGCTATCATTACTCTTTGACGTTGGCCTCCTGATAACATATGCGGATAACTTGACAGAGTCTTAGCAACATCCTCTAGACCTGTTTTAATAATTATTTCTTTTGACAGAGAATCAATATCTTTTTTTATTTTTGTCACATGCAATTTAATTACTTCATCTAATTGTTTTTTTATTGTTTGCACTGGATTTAGTGATAACATCGGTTCTTGAAAAATCATAGATATTTTTTTAGTTCTTATACTTCTTAGATACTCTTCAGGACATGCAAGTAAGTTTTGTTTACCATATATAACTTCTCCCGATATAATTTCAAAAATACTTGAATCTAAAAGTCCTGTGACTGATAACCCTGTTAAAGTTTTACCAGATCCAGACTCGCCAACAATTCCCAAAGTCTCGCCTTTGTTAAGTGTGAGATTTATATTGTTTAGCAACACAACATTATTTTTTTTACTTTTTAGAGAAAGATTTTTGATTTCTAATATTTTCATTCTGATCTTGAATCAAGTGACTCTCTTATTCCCTCTCCTATAAATATTAATGAAAGTAAAGTTCCGGTAAGTACTAAAAAAGTTGATATAGACAGCCACCATGCTTCTATGTTTTCTTTCCCTTGAGCTAATAATTCTCCTAGGCTTGGTGTATCTGGAGGTACGCCTAAGCCTAAAAAATCTAAACTTGTTAATACTAATATTGCTCCACTAATTCTAAAAGGAAGAAATGTTATAACAGATACCATACTATTAGGTAAAATATGTTTTAAAATAATTTTAGTATCCGAAAGGCCTAGTGTTCTTGCTGCTATTACATACTCCATATTTCTTCCTTTTAAAAACTCAGCTCTTACATAGTCTGACAAACCCATCCACCCAAATAATGACAAAAGGATTATCAGCAAGAGTACGCTCGGTTCAAATAATGATGAAAATATTATTAATAAATATAGCTCTGGCATTGATCCCCATATTTCTATAAATCTTTGTAAATATAGGTCAACCTTTCCTGCATAATAACCCTGCAATGCTCCAAAAAATAGACCAATTAGTATACCTATTGCAGTCAAGGCAAATGCAAACAAAACAGATAATCTAAATCCATATAATAATCTAGCCAGCACATCTCTTCCTCTATCATCTGTTCCTAAATAATTATATTGAGATGGTGGTGCCGGATTAGGAGTTGATTTATTTAAATTAATACTGTCATATGAATGAGGGTTAAGTGGAAATATTGCCCAGTTATTTTTCATTGCAAGTTTTTGAGTCATGAAGTTATCCTTATAGTCAGCTTCAGTATCAAAATATCCATCAAAATGTTTGTCACTATATGTCATTATTATTGGAAAATATAATTTACTATCAATGCTCATAATAATTGGTTTATCATTACTTAATACTTCCGCAAATAAACTTAAGATAAAAATAAATCCAAAAATAAATAAACTATATTTATTTCTTTTATTCTTTAAAAACTTTACCCAATAGATATTATATTTATCCATGTTTTTTAATTATTTCTCCCGTCTTCAACAGAATCAAATTTAATTCTTGGATCAACAAACAAATAACTGATGTCTGTTAATAGCTTTGCTAATAAACCAAGAAGGGTAAATAAAAACAAAGTCCCTAAGACTACAGGATAGTCTCTATGAAGTATTGATTCATAAGATAGCAAGCCTATACCATCTAATGAAAATATAGTTTCTATTAGTATGCTGCCAGTAAAAAATGCAGAAATGAATTGTGCTGGAAAACCAGTTAATATTGGAATTAAAGCATTCTTGAAAACATGTTTGTATAGTATTTGATTATCGCTAAGTCCTTTGGCTTTTGCTGTTAAAACATACTGTTTTTTTATTTCTTCTATGAAACTATTTTTAGTCAACATCGTCATTACAGCAAAACTACCTATGACGGAAGATATTATAGGCAGTGTCATATGCCAGAGGTAATCTAGAACTTTTGCACCAATTGTTAGTTCATCCCAATTATCTGATATTATACCTCTTGTGGGAAACACATCATAGAAACTACCTCCTCCAAGCAATACAATTAAGCTGATGCCTAAGACAAATCCTGGTACTGAATACCCAATAAGTATTAAAGTGCTGCTAGTTAAATCAAAATTAGAACCATGAGACACTGCTTTTTTAATGCCCAAAGGAATGCAGATTGAGTAAATTATTAAAAAAGTCCATAGCCCTAAGCTAATTGAAACAGGTAATTTTGAAATTATCAGTTCAGATACAGATTGATGATGAAAATAGCTGTCACCTAAATCAAACGAAAGATAATTTATTACTAAATCTGTAAACCTTTCTAAAAATGGTTTATCAAAACCATAAAATTCCTTAAGGCTTTCAATGTGTTCTTCACTAAGCCCACTTGAACCACGATATAAATTAGCTGACCCAGAGGAAGCCTCTCCAGACACATTAAGACTTGTGAGCTGGTTAGCCAGTTGTTCAACTGGTCCACCAGGAACAAATTGTGTAACTACAAATGTTAGAAAGAGTATACCTAACAAAGTTGGTATCATTAATAACAATCTTTTTATGATATAATAATACATTATTTCATAGACCAGGTTTTTAAAATATAATTTGTAGCTTCATAATATTTAGGAAGATTTACAGGTTGATTAAATTTATCAAAAAAAGCAATACGATGGGTATTGATATACCAATTAGGTAGCATATAAAATTGATTCCAAAGCAATCTATCTAACAAGTTTGATGCGATAATCATCTCTTCCCTCTCAGAACTATATATGATTTTTTCCAGAAGAGCATCAATATCAGGATCATCAATCCCTCCTACATTATAGGCTCCTTTACTATTAGCGCTGCTAGAATGAAACATAGATATTAGTTCATTTCCTGGAGATTGAGATTGTGGATAACTCATTACCATCATATCAAAATCAAAAGAATCCACGCGTCTTTGATACAAGGAAAGGTCAATAGTTCTATAATTTAGCTTTATACCTAACTTTTTTAAATTTTTAGCAAAAGGAGCAAGAATACGCTCAAAGCCTTTTTGGGCAAGTAAAAAATCAAACTCTACTCTTGTATTTGTATCATCATATAATATTTCATCTTTTACTACCCAGCCTAATTCGTCAAATATTTTTTTTGCATTCAAAAGATTTGTCCTATTATTTTTTGATGTCTCATTAATAAAAGCATTATCTTTTTCTATGACTCTTGATAAAGATATAGATAATTTTTTAGCTAAATTTATTTCCTCAATAGTTGGTTGTATTTTCCCAGAAAGCTCGCTATTACTGAAATAACTTTCGCATCTCTTATATTGATTATAAAAAAGATTTTTATTAGACCAATTAAAATCAAAAGCAAGAGTGATTGCCTTTCTAACTTTTTTATTTTGAAATACTTTCTTTCTAGTATTGAAAATGAAGCCTTGGATCCCAGCATTGTTCATATGCTGAAGTTCTGTTTTTATAATTGTATTATTATCAAAGTTTGGACCATTATAATCCCTAGCCCATCTCTTTGAGTGATTTTCGTAAATAAAATCATATTCTCCAGCTTTGAAAGCCTCTAAGGCAACAGTCATATCTTTATAATATTTAAAAATAATTTTTTCAAAATTAAACATTCCTTTTCTTGTAGATTCATTTTTAGCCCAATAATTTGGATTTTTTTTATACTCTATGAATCTCCCTGTTTCATATTTACTTATAATATATGGTCCACTAGCAATTGGTTCATCTAAAATTGATTCACTAAATTTTTTTCCATTAAACCACTTTTTAGAAAAAACAGGAATGTCTCCAATGATCATATGAAGTTCTGGATTTTTTTGATTAAATGTAAATTTTATTGATTTTTTATTTAAAACAGTTACCTCTCTAATATCTGACCAATAAATTTTATACTGAGGATGCGCGTCTTTGCCTGTTAAGGTCTTATATGAAAATTCCACATCATTTGCTGTAATTTTATCGCCATTAGAGAAATAAGCGTTATCTTTTATATAGTAAATAACTGATAGCTTATCATCTGATAAAATATACTCAGAAGCTATATGCCCATAACTAGAAGATGGTTCATCAAGACTTCTTTCCATTAATGTTTCAAATACTAAATTAGTTAAACCTGTTGGCGCTAAAGATTTTAATAAAAAAGGATTAAGAGACTCAAAGGTGCCAAATGCTGATAATTTAATCACTCCGCCTTGTTTTGATTCTGGATTAACATAATCAAAGCTAGTAAAGCTATCACTATATTTAGGTTTATAGCCAACACCAATAGAATAATCAGCCATTGTGACAATACTAAAAAGCAAGGTGCAAATGATTATCGATGGTTTAATTAGCTTTTTATAGTAAATATTCATGAAAGTTTTAGATTAATACATTATTATAATATTCTATATAACGATTAAAAGAAAATTATAAGAACATGAATCTAAAAAACAAAAAAGTGTTGATTATAGGTGTAGCTAGCAAAAGATCAATAGCAGCTAGTATTGCTCAAGTATTTAGCCAAAATGGGGCTGAAATTGCACTGACATATCAAAATGAAAAACTTAAATCACGCGTTGAAGGAATAGCTGGTGAACTAGAAGGTAATATATTAATACACCCCTGTGATCTTGCAAAAGATCAAGATATTAGTGATCTAAAAGAATTCATTAAAGATAAATGGTCTAGTATTGATATTATAATTCATTCTGCTGCATTTGCTCCAAGAGAGTTACTGAATGGAGATTTTGTCGATAATATAACTAGAGAAGGTTTTCAGATTGCACATGACATTAGCTCGTATACATTTGTAGCTCTAGCTAAAGAGTTTAGCGAGATTATCAATGAAAATGGTTCTATGATTACGTTTAGTTACCTAGGGTCAGAAAGAGTGATTAAAAACTATAATGTTATGGGGCTGGCAAAAGCAAGTTTAGAGGCTAATGTAAGATATATGTCGCATTCTCTTGGCCATAAAAATATCAGGGTAAATGGGATATCAGCTGGACCAATCAAAACCTTAGCTGCAGCAGGAATATCTGGTTTTAATGAAATCCTAAAGCATGTGGAAGATAAATCAGCATTGAGAAGAAATGTGACGACCGTTGAGGTCGCCAATACTGCATTATTTTTGGCAAGCGAATCATCATCCGGGATAACAGGTCAAATTATTTATGTTGATTGTGGTTTCAATATAAGTGGAGTCTAGTCTCTTTGCATATATTCGTCATTCATATTCACTTCGGCGCTAGATTCAAATAAACCATAGAATGACTTAAATTCTGACTCGCTTCGAGTATTGTAAGCAAAATTATAATAATCCTCAGCCTCTTTGATATTGTCAATATCTTCTGGATAGATGACTTTATTTACCGTAAAAATTATATAATCTTTACTCCCTAATTTCATTGCAACAAAACCCTTAGATGGACTAATACTGAAAAATAGTTGTTTAATTTTTTCATCTATATCGGCAGAATCAATGCTGCCTATAAAATTAGATAGATTATCAAGTTGATTAGAGATTCCTGCATTTAAATCATCTCTGGTGTTTTCGGAATTTAAAATAATTGCAGCATTTGTTTTTTTATTTAGAACAAGGGTCTCAAGTATCTGTTTAGAGTCATCATAACTTAATTGCTCAGAACTTTTGTAGTCTTCTAATTCCGCAACGATAAATCTATCATCATTAAGATATATGAGATCGCTTGTCTTAGAGCCAGTAATCACATCATCTGTAAAGATATTTGTTCTAACAAATTCATAATCAAAGATACCATGTCCTTCATCTTTAGAAATATATTTAGATGTCATGACTGTTACATTGAACCTATCGGCAAGCTCCTGAAGTCTGTATTTTTTTGTAAAATTCATTTCTGATATATCATCAATCAAATCAAAATATTTTCTTGTTCCAGTTTCTTTCTTATAATCTTTTATGATTGCCTCTTTTAAATCTTTAAAACTACTTACGGTATCTTCAGTTTTTCCCGATATAGAAATAATATGATGCCCTTTAGAAGATTTGATAACTTTTGAGATTTCATTTATTTTTAAATTAACAATTTCAGATGATAAATAATCTGGCAGATCAGTTAGCATAAATTCTCCAAGATAGCCTTTGCTTTCCAATGTCTCAGTATCAGTGGAGTACTTTAAAACTACTTCTGCAAAACCCAATCCTTCTTTTAATTCTTCCAGTGCTTCTTTTGCAGATATTTCAGAATCAATTAAAATATGATTAATCTTATATATTACCGGTTTGGCATAAATGCCTTCTTCTAAATTTAAGCTATATATTTTCATTGCCTGTTCTTCTGTGACTTTAATGTTTTTCACTAAATCATTCTTATTAATATCTAGGTATAGGTATTTAGCATAAGCAGGTGAACGATAAAGATCTAGGTTATTTTCATATTCTTCTCTAAGATCTTGCTCCTTTAATACTATCTTTTCTTTTATATCATTGTAGTCGAAAATAATATAACTTATATCTCTTTTATGATGCCTAAATTTAATTAAATTATTTTTTTCATTTTTTGTTAAAAAAGCTGTATTAGTTATTGAGTTTCGTAATTGTTCTGTAATTCCCTTTTGATATATATATCTTTCATAAGAATTTGCATTCATCCCAATCTTATATAACTGCGATATATATTTTTCTTTGTTAAAACCATTTTCATCTCTAAAAGAAGGTGTTGAGTATATTTTATTCAGAATAGATTCATTATGGAATACAAGTCCAACATCTCTGGATGCTTGATCCAATAATATGGTTCTAAACATATAATCAACAGTCACTTGTCGGATAAAACTATTGGTATATAGCGGCGGAAGGTTTCCTTGATAGTTTTTTTCTAAAGCCTGTCTATACTGAAATACTTCTTGTTCTAGTTGAGAAGTTGAAATAATTTGATCATTAATTTTAAAAGCATAGCTTTCTTCTGAAGATTGATAATTTCCCAAGCCCATAAATACTAATGGGACTGCAACTAATAAAAGCAACACTCCTACAACCCATGTACTCATTTTATCTCTAATCTTAGATAACATATATTCACTATTTTATTAAAAGCTTCTCGGGAGTGAAGGGACTCGAACCCTCGGCCTCCTGCGTGACAGGCAGGCGCTCTAACCAACTGAGCTACACCCCCAAAAACCTAAGTTATATTATCACTAAACTCTATACACATAAATAAAAAGAAGCAGATAAATCTGCTTCTTTTAAATTGTTATGGTGGGTGATGAAAGATTCGAACTTACGACCCCCGCCTTGTAAGGGCGGTGCTCTAACCAGCTGAGCTAATCACCCTAAAAATCAATCGGTTTAGTTTAAAGCGTCTTTAAATGCTTTACCCGCTTTAAAAGCTGGTACTGTTGATGCTTTAATTTGTATAGTCTCGCCAGTTCTTGGATTTCTTCCTTGTCTAGCTTCTCTTTTTTTAGCAAGAAAAGTTCCAAAACCAACTAATGTAACTGGATCATTACTTTTCAAAGTATTTGTCACCACGTTAATCATTGCCTCAACATGTGCTGTTGCGTCTGATTTGCTGCTACCAGCTGCTTCAGCTATTGCTGAAATAAATTCTGCTTTATTCATTTGAACCTCTTTATAATTGAATTTGCTTTTATTATTTATCGATTGATGCAAATATTAATTACACATCGCTCTAGTAATCCTAATTAATTACAGCTTCCATTCTACAGCAATTTACTCAAAAATATAATATTCTTCTGTATTTTTGATCATTTACAAGCAATTAAAATTGTGCTAATGAGGCAATGGTTTCCCAGGTATTTTTGCTTTTTTCGATGATCCTGAAGATACTTTTTTCACAGCCTTGCTCTTAACCGGTTTAGTTTTTAATGCGATTGCGAATACCTCGTCAACAAATTTTACAGGATGAATTTTCAGACCTTTCTTAACGTTATCTGGTATTTCAACCAAATCTTTAGCATTATCAATAGGAATTATAACTTCTTTAATTCCACCTCTTAGTGCAGCTAATAACTTTTCTTTTAATCCACCAATTTCTTGGACTTCACCTCTGAGTGTAATTTCACCAGTCATTGCCACATCTGCACGTACAGGAATGTTAGTCAGCGATGATGCCACAGCTAAAGCCATAGTTATGCCTGCACTTGGTCCATCCTTAGGGGTCGCCCCATCAGGAACATGTATATGTAAATCTTTATTTTCATGGAACAAGCTGTCAATTCCAAGTGATGCAGCTCTGGATCTAACTACAGTAATAGCAGCAGTTATTGATTCTTGCATTACTTCTCCAAGACACCCTGTTTGAGTAATTTTTCCTTTACCAGACATAAGGGCGCACTCAATTCTTAGTAATTCACCACCCACAGATGTCCAAGCTAAGCCATTAACCTGGCCCACCATATCTTTCTTGTCAATCATTCCATAGTTATATGGCTTAACACCAAGGTAGTCATTTAAATTTAAAGAAGTTACTTTAATTTGACTGAGTTTTTTTGTAGATGACAGTATATGCTTTACAACTTTCCTGCAAATCTTTGATATAGCACGATCTAGTCCCCTGACTCCAGCCTCCCTAGTATAATAACGAATAATATCTTTCACAGCAGATGAGGCAATTAATAACTCTTTCTTTTTTAATCCATTTTGCTGAAATTGTTTTGATAATAAATACTTTTTAGCAATATTTACTTTTTCTTCTTCAGTGTAACCAGGTAATCTAATAATTTCCATTCTGTCTAACAGAGGGAGTGGAATTGAATCCATTGAGTTAGCTGTTGCTATAAACATTACGTCAGATAAATCAAAATCCACTTCTAGATAATGATCATTAAAAGCAAAATTTTGTTCTGGATCCAAAACTTCTAGTAATGCAGAAGATGGGTCCCCCCTAAAATCCATAGCCATTTTATCAATCTCATCTAACAGAAAAAGAGGGTTATTTTGTTTTACTTTTGAGATATTTTGTATAACTTTACCAGGCATTGAGCCTATATATGTTCTTCTATGACCTCTAATTTCAGCTTCATCCCTGACTCCACCTAACGACATTTTAATAAACTTTCTATTAGTTGATTTAGCAATAGACATTCCCAAAGATGTTTTACCAACTCCAGGAGGTCCCACTAAACAAAGGATTGGGCCTTTAAGTTTCTGAACTCTCTTGGTTACAGCTAAATATTCTAATATCCTTTCTTTAACCTTTTCCAAGCCATGATGATCATCATCTAATATCTGACCAGCATGAGTTAAATCACTGTTAACTATAGTTTTTTGTTTCCATGGTAGTGCAATAACTGTATCAATATAGGTTCTAACGACAGTGGCTTCTGCTGACATTGGAGACATCATTTTAAATTTATTGAATTCTGACATAACTTTTTCTTTCGCTTCCGCAGACAAGCCCACTGTTTCAATTTTCTTCTCAAGAGCATCCAGATCATTTGGTTCGTCACCAATTTCACCAAGTTCTTTTTGTATAGCCTTCATTTGTTCATTAAGATAGTACTCTCTCTGACTTTTTTCCATCTGCTGTTTGACTCGTCCACGAATTTTTTTCTCAACATGAAGAACATCTAATTCAGATTCCATAGCTTTGATTAAGTACTCTACCCTTTCTTTGGTTACAAAAAGCTCTAATACCTTTTGCTTCTCCTCTAGCTGCATAGTCATATGCGCAGCAATACTATCAGATAATTTAGATAAATTTTCTATGCCAGCAATAGAAGACATTACCTCTGGTGGAATTTTTTTATTTAATTTAACATAATTATTAAATGTGTCTTCAAGAGCTCTTCCGAGCGAATTATCTTGTAAATCTTCAGTTTGTTTATTTGAGCTTAAGGTTTCACATTCAGCATATAGTATTTCATCAGTATCCGTGAACTTCGATACTCTCTGTCTTGATATACCTTCCACTAATACTTTCATTGTACCATCAGGTAATTTAAGGAGTTGCAATATAGTAGCACTGCAACCTACTTCATATAGTTCTGAGTCAACAGGGTCATCAATATCAGCTGATTTTTGAGTTAGTAATAAGATAGTCTTATTATTCTCATTCATGGCATTTTCAAGCGATCTTATAGATTTTTGTCTACCAACAAACAGTGGTATAACCATATTAGGATAAACTACTACATCTCTAAGAGGTAGGACTGGCATAATTTGTTTATCAATCTTCTTAACCATGCTCTAGCTCCTTTAATTGTTATTAATATAAATATATGGACGATTATAAATAAATCAACCTAATCTTTGGAATTAGCTTTTGATTTATTTTTATCATAAATTAACAAAGGTTTCTTTGATGACTCAATAACTGATTTATCTATTACTACTTTTGATATTTCTGGTATAGATGGCAAATCATACATTGTCTCTAAAAGAGTTTTTTCAAGTAATGTTCTCAGTCCGCGAGCACCTGTCTTCCTTTCTGTTGCTTTCTTAGCAATACTTAGTAGCGCATCTTCTCTGAACTCAAGATCACACTCTTCCATTTCAAATAATCTTTGAAACTGTTTTACCAATGCATTTTTTGGTTCAGTAAGAATCTTGATCAAAGAGGCCTCATCTAGTTCTTCAAGTGTAGCTATAACAGGTAATCTACCAACAAATTCTGGAATTAAACCAAATCTAATTAAATCTTCAGGGCCAACAGTGCTCAACACTTCTGCTAAACTTATTTTTTTATCTACATCTCTAACAGTAGCCGAAAATCCTATCCCAGATTTATCCGTCCTATCTTGAATAATTTTGTCTAAGCCAGAAAATGCACCACCAACAATAAATAATATTCCCGAAGTATCTACCTGAAGAAATTCTTGTTGAGGATGTTTTCTCCCACCCTGCGGCGGAACAGATGCTACGGTACCTTCAATCAGTTTTAATAATGCTTGTTGCACACCTTCACCAGACACATCTCGAGTTATTGAAGGGTTGTCAGATTTTCTTGATATTTTATCAATTTCATCAATATAAACTATTCCAGTCTGAGCTTTCTCTACATCATAGTCACATTTTTGAAGTAGCTTTTGTATAATGTTTTCAACATCTTCGCCTACATATCCTGCTTCAGTTAAGGTAGTTGCATCAGCAATCGTAAATGGAACATTCAATAATCTAGCTAGTGTTTCTGCAAGCAAGGTTTTCCCTGATCCAGTTGGGCCGATTAATAAAACATTACTTTTATTGAGCTCGACAGCATTTTTAGAATTAGTAGAATTTAATCGTTTGTAATGATTATATACGGCAACAGATAAAACTATTTTCGCATGATCTTGACCGATAACGTATTCGTCTAATATTGTTTTGATTTCTTTTGGTTTTGGAAGGCTTTCTCTGCTTTTTAAAGATTTTTCCTCTAGCTCATCTCTTATGATTTCATTGCAGAGATCTACGCATTCATCACATATGAATACAGAAGGTCCTGCAATTAGTTTATTAACTTCATTCTGGTTTTTACCACAAAATGAGCAGTGTAATAATTTATTAGATTCTTTAGTATTTGTAACCATATTTAGCTTTTTATTTTATTATATATCTCTTTTGAAAGAATGTACAAACTATATAAAACACTTAGGTTGATGTGGTTTTGTCTTCCTCTGGACGAGACTCCAGAATCTCATCTATTAAACCATATTTCATAGCTTCCGGAGATGTCATAAAATTATCTCTTTCAGTATCCGACTCTATTTTCTGTAAAGTTTGCCCAGTATTTTTAGCTAAAATTTCATTTAATCTTTTTCTAACTAGAATTATTTCTTTAGCTTGTATATCGATATCCGTAGCTTGGCCTTGAACGCCTCCCAATGGTTGGTGAATCATCACTCTTGAGTTTGGTAACGCATAACGTTTTTTTTGTGCACCACCACACAGAAGGATAGCGCCCATACTTGCGGCTTGACCTACACATAGCGTACTAATATCAGGCTTAATAAATTGCATTGTGTCATAGATTGACATTCCAGCAGTTACTGAGCCACCGGGTGAATTAATATACAAGCTAATATCTTTGGTAGGATTCTCTGACTCTAGAAAAAGAAGTTGAGCCACAATAAGATTTGCAGAATAGTCTTCAACAGGTCCAACCAAAAATATTATTCTTTCTTTTAGTAATCGAGAATATATGTCATAAGCCCTTTCTCCGCGAGATGTTTGCTCAACCACCATTGGCACTAAATTATTCATTATTTCATCATTTTTCATCTAATTAACAACCTCTAGGAAACTCTTTTTTATTTTCTTAATTCTACATTTTGACGCTATAAGATCAATAATAGCATCTTCAAGTAACTTGTTCTTAATATGATTCAAGTAATTTTTATCTTCTTTTGCTTTCTGTATTAATTGTTCTTGAGTTGCAGGGTCTGACTTTGAAATAAACTCATATACATCTTTTTCAGAAACAGTAAGCTTATGCTCTTCGGTTAGTTTCATATATATCAGATTTAATTTAACACGTTTTCGAGCAATCAAATCTAACTCAGATTTAACTTTATCGTCAATTTTTTGTTGCATTCCTTCATATTGCGAAGAGATATTTTTAACTTCCGTATCAAGCATATGTATTGGAATTTCAAAATCATTTTGATCCAATAGCTTTTGATTTACAGCTGCAGATATAATTGATTTCATTTTTTGGTCAAGCTCTACCTTCATATACTTCGATACATTATCCTTGAAGACTTCATAGTCCGAGTTCTCTATCCCAAACTTTTTATAAAACTCCTCATCAAGCTCGGGAAGCACGCCCTCGTAAATATTTTTAATTTTAATTTTGTAATCTATGATTTTACCAGCAATTTTTTTATCGCCAAAGTCTGCCGGCATTTCATACTGAAATGATTTTTCACTATCTGGCAATTCATCCTTTGTATTATCATAAAATGCTTTAAATAAACCAGTTGTAGCTGCGTCACCATTTACTTTGTCATCGATGATATATGTAAAATTATCTTGCTTATTATTCTCAAAATCATCTCCTCCGATCGAACCCTTGTAATCTAAAATAATTTTATCACCAGATTTCGACTTACCTTTTTTTTCTTCCCATTTTATATTTTGTTTTTGTATATTCTTGATGACTTCACCAATATCAGTTTCACCAATTTCTACATCTGGTTGCTCTATTTCAATATCTTCAATTTTTTTAACAGAAAACAAAGGATAAATCTCAAATTCTGCTTTAAATATTAAATCACTATCAAATGATCCTGCTTGGTCAATTGACAATGTCGGAGGACTTGCGGTATCTAATTTATTTTCCGTCAGGGACTCCATTAAAGACTTCTCCACCAAGGAGTTCATAGCATCACTATGAATTCTATCTTTATAATTCTTGATGATAATATTTTCCGGAACTTTTCCTGCTCTAAAACCATCAATTTTAGCTGAAGCTTTATACTTACCAAGTCCTTTATTAAATTCGTTAATATATTCATTTTTATCTACAGTTATAGATAAAGACCTTTTGAGTCCTTCTAAATTATTTACTTTTGAGGAAATATTCATTATTTTTAATTCTTATACAAGTTAGTTATTTCGTTAACAAAGTACTTTACAGCAATTTGTCCATTATCGAAAGATGCAGATTTAACTTCATTTTCACTAAGATCATCACATTCGTACAAAATACACTCCCATGATTCTCTTCCTTCGTCAGATAAATCAAGCAGAGAGAGGGTAACATAGAAAGCTGACTGTGTTCCATAATCTGAATTTTTTAAAAAAGAACCAAATTTAACCGTATAACGGTTTATCTGTAAGAGAGATTTGCGAATCTTGGTATCTTTCAAATACTTTGACAGGCATGAGACAAAAGCCTGGTTTCTTTTGTTGGTAAAATCATTAAAATCAATTTTAATGGAGGACGTCCCAAGCGTAGAATCTTTACTATTCTTTTTTGCAAGTTTATCTCTAAATTGATTAAATAGTATATTACCCATATCCTTTCCTAGTTACTGATATTTTATAAACATCTAAAGTTTACGATATATTTATCTGATTCAAAAAGATGATTATAATGTTCTTCTCTCAATAAATCATATGAATTAACACATTTTTCTTTAATATAATCTGAACATACTTTTGAATCCTCAGATAAACATGTAAAACTATCGTTATTTATCAAAATCTTATGGCTATTATTTGATGAGCATCCCAAGATTAGCATCGCTTGCAACAACATAAGTAATTTAAAGTATCTCATTTATCTATAATCTTCTTACGAGAGGGGAGACTCGAACTCCCACACCATAGGTACTGGTACCTAAAACCAGCGCGTCTACCAATTCCGCCACTCTCGCAAAATTTGGGTGAATGATGGGATTCGAACCCACGACAACTGGTACCACAAACCAGGGCTCTAACCAACTGAGCTACACTCACCACATTATATAATTCTAACATGGATCTTTATTACTTGCGCCTGGAAGGACTCGAACCTCCGACCCCATCGTTCGTAGCGATGTACTCTAATCCAACTGAGCTACAGGCGCAAAATTCGGGGTGATAGGATTCGAACCTACGACCTACTGGTCCCAAACCAGCCGCGCTACCAAGCTGCGCTACACCCCGCGATATATGCATATTATACCTATAGATAAGATTATTGAAATTATTAGTTGTCTGGATTATAGTCCCAAACAGTCTTGTCTTCCAAATCTTTTATTAAAATTCCCATAGATAACAACTTATCCCTAATTTCATCAGCTTTTCTAAAGTCACCCGAGCTTCTTGCATTAAATCTTTCCTCTACTAAGGATTTTACCAGTTCTTCATCTATAGATTTTAAAGTAGGTATATTATGAGCTAGAAGATTTATACCTATAAATTTTGCAGATACTATAAGAGATGCTAAATCTTTCTGGTTAGTCTTTGCTGCTTTAGATAATTCAGAAAGATGTTTAATTGCTTCAGGAGTATTCAAGTCATCAGAAAGAATGTCTATTATTTCATTATCCAGATTCTCATATTTATTAATGTCGCCTACAAATGACCTTGCTAAACTAGAAAATTTCTTTATGAGGTTATTAGATTCTATCAAAGTGGAGTCAGACCAATTTAGAGGCTGTCGATAATGAGCCGAAAGTAATGCCAGTCTAATTGAATTGGATTTATTATTTTTCAAAAGATCTTCGAGTAAAATAACATTACCTAAAGATTTTGACATTTTCTTTTTATTAACCAAAACAATTCCGTTATGAAACCAATAATTACAATACTTAGACGAAGACATGCAATTCCCCTGAGCAATCTCATTTTCATGATGAGGAAAAATAAGGTCATTCCCTCCTCCATGAAGGTCCAAAGTATTTTCATTTCCAATAATACTCTTAATCATTGATGTGCACTCAATGTGCCATCCTGGTCTACCTAAACCCCATGGACTTTCCCAGCCAGGCTGATCATTACTAGAAGGTTTCCATAATATAAAATCTCTAGGTGACTTCTTATAGTCAGCTACCTGAATACGAGCTCCATCAATCATTTCATCCAAAGTACGCTGAGATAATTCTCCATACTCTTTATACTTACTGGTATCAAATAAAACATGGTCTTCTGATATGTAAGCAAAACCATTTTTTAATATTTTTTCAATTGTACTTATTATGCCAGGCATATTATCAGTAACTCTTGGCTGATATGTCGGCTCAAGAATATCTAATGAAGCCATGTTGTCCTGATAAATTTTAATAAATGTTTCGCTTATTTCATAAACTGTTTTCTTTTGTTTAAAAGCAGCATCCGAAATTTTATCATCAACATCTGTGATATTTCTAATATAAGTGACGTTGTCATATTTTCTCTTTAATAATCTAAATAATATATCTGGAACTAGGGCTGCCCGAGCATTACCTATATGGGGATGACTATATACCGTGGGGCCACAAACGTACATGGAAACACTACCGGACTTAACAGGCTTGAATATTTCCTTTTTTCTGTTAATTGTATTAAATATTTTTATGGTCATGATATGATGTATTTATTATAATATGATTCAGAGTTAAAAAATTAAGATGATAAGAAATACATACCTTTCTACCGTTGCATTGATTTGTATAACTATATCATCTTGTTACGGCGACAGTATACATAAAATTAATCATGGAGAGGAAACTAAATTGATAAAACTTACTACAACAAAAGGGAATATTGTAATAAAATTATTCTCAGACAAAGCCCCTGAAACTGTTAAGAATTTTCTTAATTATACTGAAAACGGTAATTATAATGGGACAATTTTCCATAGAGTGATAGAGAACTTCATGGTACAAGGTGGTGGTTTAATGCCTGATATGTCAGAATTTGCATCCAATGCACCAGTTGTTAATGAATCTAATAATGATTTAAGTAACAAAAAAGGCACGATAGCAATGGCAAGAACAAGTGACCCCCACTCAGCTACATCACAATTTTTTATCAATCTAAAAGATAATGATTTTCTAGATAAAAAAAATGCTCCTGATGGATATGGCTATTGTGTATTTGGTGAAGTTGTCGAAGGAATGGACATAGTTGAAAATATAGGAACTGTATCTACTGGTAATGCGGGTGGTCATGGCGATGTTCCGCAAGAACCAATCGTTGTTGAAAAAGTTGAGGTTATCGAAGAATAAATTATGACTACTATATTTATCTCAGATCTACATCTTGATAAAGATAGACCTAAGGTAATAAGATATTTTATAGACTTCCTGAATAATCTTGAATCAGATATAGAATCACTATATATACTGGGTGACTTTGTTGAATATTGGGTTGGAGATGATGATCCTGGAGATGGTTTAGAAGAAGTCTTTAGCAGCATCAAAAAAAAGTCTAATAGTATCCCTATATATTTTATGCATGGTAATCGCGATTTCATGATATCTGAAAAATTTTGTAATCATCATGGAATGAAATTCTTAAAAGACCCAACAAAAATAAAACTTCATGGTAAAAAAATATTATTAATGCATGGAGATACCTTATGCATTGATGATATTGAATACCAAAAATTTAGAACCATGGTTAGATCTCCTTTATGGCAAAATGAGATGCTTAAAAAATCACTAGAGGAAAGAATAAATCTTGCCAAAATGCTTAGAGCTAAAAGTCTTTCTGAGACTGGTACCAAGGATGAAGTGATTATGGATGTTAACAATGATGAAGTTATTAGTCAGTTAAAAAAACATAATGTAGATATGATTATTCATGGACACACTCATAGACCAAATATTCATAAAATTATCTCAGAGAATAAAGAATGCAAAAGGATAGTGTTAGGAGATTGGTATGATAAAAGTTTCATACTTAGAATAAGTGATGGTGAAATAATCATTGATAAGAGTAATCTTTCTTAAGTCAATATGTCATAACTTTTTATATCTTTATCACCCAGTATATGTTTAATAATTTTTTTCATTATAAGTCTGGTATTCTTAACATCAATAATTTTATCGAATTTTTTTTCTAGTAGATTATCTAAACATTTTCCAGAGATTGTAATAATATTATCATTAACATTTGCTGCTTCTTTGAAGCCTGACCCATATTCATAAAAATACAAAATATTTGGGTTAACAACATAGTTTTCTAAATATGCATGATTAAGCTGATACCCTATTTCTTTTAAAAATAAAAATTCAAATCTTAATAAGATTAGCCATGACTCATATTCTCCATTATTCATATATGATAAGTGATCTCTGTAAAGAGAAAATAATGACGGCAATGGTTCATGTCTAGGAATAAATTTATATATCAGTTCATTGAAATATAGACCTTCCAGCATATAATTTTTATATACTTTCCCATATGATGTTAAAACATCATATTTTGTCAATAATGGTAATGAAGATTTTGTAAAAGTTAGTTGTAACTCTTTAAAAGGTTGCATAGATAACCCATCTTTCTTTCTTCTTACTCCTTTTGCTATTACGGACATCAAACCATTAGTTTCAGTCAAGATATCATATATCATGCTCGTTTCACTATAAGGTCTAGAGTGAATTATAAATGAGTTTATGAGGGTATTATTCAATCTATATAACCAATCTCTTTAAGTAATATATAGTTATTTTTCCAATTCTCTTTAACCAATACCTTTAATGAGATATAAAATTTCTTATTGTGAATTAATTCTAATTTTAATCTAGACTCGATCCCAATATTTTTAATCATTGACCCACCTTTTCCAATTATAATTTTTTTCTGGTTTTCTTTGTTTACATAAATATTTGCATTAATCTCAATAATCTTCTTTTTAGCCACATGAGTCTCAATATGCACAGCTGTATCATATGGTATTTCGCCATGAGTTAATTCGATAATGACACCTCTTATAATTTCCTGCATAGAAATAATTTTTTGGTTTGCTGGAATAATATTTTTTTTATACAAAGGAGGTTTTGTTTCAAGAGTTTTGCAGATGCCATTTACCATCTGTGTCATACCTTGCTTTGATTTAAGAGACATAAAATATAGTTCTAAATTATAGTTTTCAGATATCCTTGATTTTAAATATTCTAACTCAGATAAATCATCTTCAGCAAGATCAATCTTGTTAATGAGCATGACAACATTAGTCTTAGCAACATTTGCTAAATTTAGTATTGAATCTTCATATTTTAAATCTACATTATCGATGTCTATCATAAGAAGAAGCAGGTCAATAGATTCTAGTGTCTTAATATATGCACTTTTCATAGACGTGGAAAGTAAATCATTATTTTGCAACGAGACCCCCGGAGTATCTATAAAATTAATATCCATGCCATTAAGTGATACTGAGTTATATAAGTTAACTCTGGTTGTCTGAAGTTTTTTACTTTCAGCTGTCACATATTTATCGCATAGATAATTAATTAATGTGGATTTTCCAGTATTACTTTGACCAACAATTGATATATTATATATTTTTTTCATTATTAATCTTATCTAGTATTATTTTTGATACTGCTTGCTGCCCTTCTCGAACAGTAACAGATTTAGACTCAAATGTTTCTTTATATATAGGTACTTTACAAGTTATCTTAAACCCTGGCTGATGTGGCGGTCCTTCCATATGCATAGTTGTATATACTGGAAGTGATTTATTGAGTGACTGCATATACTCTTGAAGCAATGTTTTTGGATCCTTAATTCCAATATTTTTTTTCGCCACCAAATATTTATAAAATATGTTTGAAACAATTTCTTCGCATAAAGAATAATTACTATCTAAGAATATAGCACCTATCAGTGACTCAATCATATTTGCAGCTATAGTGTTTTTTAATGATGAACTACTATTTAAATCTAAATTTTTTGCAATTAAAAAATCGATAAGTTTGAGGTCCAGTGATATTTTTGAAATTATTTTCTTGCTGACGATAGACTGTTTCTCTCTAGACAAAGTTCCCTCGTCTATGTCCGGATATGTTATATAAAGATTTTTAGTAATAATAAGCTGTAATACCGCATCGCCTAAAAATTCTAATCTTTCATAATTATTTTCTGAAATACTTTTATGGGTAAATGATTCAATCAAGAGCCTTGTATTCTTAAATTTATAACCAATTAATTTATTTATTTTTTCTACAGAAATATTTATATCGTCTTTTTTTGACATTTTTACTCTATTGATGATCCAACACGTTCTAATATTGAATATGAACTATCTGTATTCCAGTACATCCATATAAAGAAAGCTTTCCCTATTAAATTTTCTTCAGGAACAGGGCCCCAGTAACGACTATCATTACTATTATCTCTATTATCACCTAACACAAAATATGTCTTATCTGGAACAGTGTAACTAAAATCTTGACCCCTATCACTATTCTTCATGATATTGTACTTTATTAGATTATTACTTTCATTTACAACAATGCTATCACCTAAATCTTCTGCTGATACCAAGCTTTCTGGAGCACTAAATTGCGTATACTTTTCACCATTAACGTAAACTACTTTATCGAGGTATTCAACATAATCACCTGGTAAAGCAATAACTCGCTTAATATAGTTAATTCTTTTGTCTTGAGGATATTGAAATACTACGACATCCCCATGAACTGGCTTATTATTATCAATTATCTTATAATTTGATACTGGCAATCTAATTCCATATTCATATTTTTTAACTAAAATAAAATCACCTACAACCAGTGTCGGTATCATAGATCCCGAAGGAATCCTATATGGCTCGATAATAAAAGAACGAAATACTAAAACAAATAAAAGTATAGGAAAAAATGAAGAGAAAAATAAATATATCTCGCTAGAATATATGTCGCCCGCAAAGATTTTACTCAGGAGCAATAGTAGTCCAGAGAATAAAGTAATAATTATTAATAGTAATGTAAAATCCATAGTTATTTCTTAGGCATCATGAATTCATAGAACGCCTCTTTAGGGATCTCTACAGTTCCAATTTTTTTCATTTTCTTTTTACCTTCTTTTTGTTTCTTTAATAATTTCATTTTACGGGTAGCATCTCCACCATACAATTTTGCCGTGACATCTTTTCTGAATCCCCTGACTGATGTTGACGCAAGAACCTTAGCGCCAATACATCCCTGTATAGATATTTCAAACATTTGTCTTGGTATTAACTCTTTAAGATTATCAATTAATTCTCGTGCTTTCTTGTCAGAATTTTCTTTATGTAGAATTTGAGACAGCGCATCTACCTTTTTTTTATTTACCAGTATATCTAACTTTATCATCTTGCTCTCAACATAATCAATAATAGTATAATCATATGAGGCATAACCTTTTGTACATGATTTTAATTTATCAAAAAAATCATATATTATTTCAGATAACGGGATTTCAAAAGATATTTCAACAGAATTTGTTCTATACTGCAGGTTGGTTTGAGAAGCCCTTTTCTTAATGCATAGTTCAATTATAGGCCCAAGATAATCAGCTGGAGTAATAATATTTATTTCTGCAATTGGCTCTAAGAATGCTTTAATTTGATTTTCATCTGGCAAGTCTTTAGGACTTTTAACCTCAATTATAGTTCCATCTTTAATTTCAACTTTATAAGTAACAGAGGGAACTGTCATAAGTAAATCTAAATTATATTCTCTAGATAAACGCTCTCTAATAATTTCCATATGGAGCAACCCAAGAAATCCACATCTAAAACCATGTCCAAGTGAATCAGAATTCTCTGGTTCATAGGTAAATGAATTATCGTTTAATGACAATTTATCCAATGCTTTTCGTGATTCTTGATAATTTTGAGCATCAATTGGATAAAACCCAGAAAAAACACGGGGTTGAATATGCTCAAATCCAGGCAATGGGACAGGGTTTAATGCCTTCGAGTCAACAATTGTATCACCTACTGGCGCGGCATCTAAGTTTTTAATAGATGCAATAATAAATCCAACGTCGCCGGCATTTAATTCTGACAAATATGTAATTTTAGGAGTAAATATCCCAACTTTATCTATTAAGAAATCTTTACCATTCGATAATACTTTAATTTTTTGTTTTGGACTTATTTTGCCACTAACAACCTTAACTAATACAACAACTCCTAAATAATTATCAAACCAAGAATCTATAATAAAAGCTTTTGAATGATCATCATTAGTTTCTTTCGGAGGCGGAATTTTAGCTACAACATGGTCAAAAATATTTTCTACCCCCACTCCTGTTTTAGCGCTTACCTCTATTATATCCTCATCATTTACATTTAAAAAGTCAACTAGATCTTTCCTAACAGCCGGTATGTCTGCTGAGGGTAAATCAATCTTATTTATAACGGGTATTATTTTTAATCCAAGATCTATCGCTAGGTTGGTATGAGCAATACTTTGCGCTTCTATTCCCTGTGAGGCATCAACAATAAGTAATGCACCATCACATGCAGATAAAGATCTCGAGACTTCATATGAAAAGTCTACATGTCCAGGCGTATCGATAACATTAACTTTATAAACCTCGTTATCTTTTTTATAATTCAAAGATACTGTTTGAGCTTTAATGGTAATACCCCGTTCTCTTTCTAAATCCATAGAGTCAAGAACTTGATCTTTCATATCACGCGAAGACATGGTTCCATATTTTTCAATCAATCGGTCTGCTAAAGTTGATTTTCCGTGATCAATATGAGCGATAATAGAGATATTTCTTATGTTTTTCATGTCCTCTATATAATAGCGAACAAATAGTAAACATCAATCATTTAGAATTTTAATTGCGAGGTATATGGGGTTAGCATTTCGGTAAACCAAAAGATTAGCTAAAGTATTCTCTTCGAGGTTTTTAACTTTTTTATCAAAATCAGCGGTATTGTATACAGGTTGATTATTTATATGCGTGATAACGTCATTAATCTGTATCTTGGAATTATCTAGTTGTGCAGCAGAAACTTTATCAACGTTAACACCTCCATAAATATTAAGCATTTTCTTTGTATTTTCCGAAACATTGCTAACAGTGATTCCAGAAATCATGCTCTCTTCAACTTTCTCTTCTTTCATGCTGGCAATTAAATCATCTTCTGGTAGCTCTTCAATCAAAACATACTTTTCAATAATTTTTTTATTACGTAATAATTTAACCTTAATGGTTGAATTAACTAATGTAGAGCCCACTAGCAAAGGGAGGTCCTTTGACTTTGACACATCCTTGCCGTCATACATTAATATAACATCACCTTGTTGAAAGTCAGCTTTTTGGGCTGGGCTTTTATCTAATATTTTAGCTATAACCGCACCCTTAGGTTTGTCCATTCCAAAACTCTTAGCCAGGTCTTGATCTACTTCCTGAATAAAAACACCCAACCAGCCTCTCTTAACTTTTCCATCATTTTTAAGTTGATCATAAACATTTGTTAATGTCTCTGCGGGTATTGCAAAAGAAACACCCATGTAACCACCAGATCTGGTGTAAATTTGAGCATTAACCCCTACAACATCTCCATTTAAATTAAATAAAGGGCCGCCAGAATTTCCTGGATTTATTGCCACATCAGTTTGAAGATATCCCACATAGCTTTCATTAGGCAAACTCCTCTTCTTTCCGCTAACTATGCCGGCAGTAACTGTATGCTCAAACCCAAATGGTGATCCTATCGCGAGTACCCACTCACCAACTTTTAGATTTTCTGAAGTACCAACAGATACGACCGGTAAATTCTCTGCTTCTACTTTAAGCAATGCTAGGTCACTTCTAGGATCCGCTCCAACTAGGACCGCTTTTAATTCTGTTTGATCACTGAGAGTAATTTTTATTTCATCAGCATTTGATATCACATGATTATTAGTCATTATATAACCATCGCTAGATAATATGAATCCAGAACCAAAGTTTGGTGCCTGTCTTTTTGGGCTATCATTATTTTTATTTTCATCAAAAAATTTATCCATAAATGGTTTGAACTCATCAGGTATATTAGACATGTCCGGCATGACACTTGTAGCAGAATTCATCTTTTTTGTAGCATGGACAATTACTACAGCAGGTATGTTTTTCTCTACAACATCGGTGAAATTAGGAAAGCCTGGATTTGAATACAATGAACTTGAATAGAAAAATAACACTAGAGCTATAGTGTTAATTGATAATATATTTTTAAGTGAAATGTTTCTTGTCATTTACATTTTAAGCTATCAGATGATTGAATACTGTCTTTAGCATCTTCACATTTTTCCATCTGATTAGCAACATTCCTTGTTGGTGATAAAATTTCCTGATTAATAGTGCTGGATTTAGAATATTGAATTTTATCAGTAAGCACGCTATCCATTACAAACAAAGTAATAACTGCAAATGTCATTGCGCTAGCTATTCGCAAACCATAGTTAAAAAAATTATATTCTTGAACAGGCCTATTAATCTGCTTCATAATTTTGGACGAAAAGTCTTTAGATACATATAAAGGATATTCCTTTTTCAAAATAGCTTTTACAAATCCAGTCAATTTAATGTTCTTAATATCATTCATCTTCAGTATACTTTTCCAGGGCTCTAGTTAATATTTCTCTAGCTCTATGTAGCTTTGATTTAATAGTTCCTGTCGGTAACTTTGTTACCTTCGACATTTCATCATAACTCAAATCATCTATATCCCTAAGCTTTATCACCAATTTAAGGTCTTCCGGGAGGCCATTGTAAACAGATTCTATCTTTTCAGCCATTATCTGCATATTATAAGCATTATATGGCGTTTCACCGCTAGAACCTCTCCCATGTTCGGTTAGACCAGAGTTTTCTGAAATAGTTTCCTTTTCTTTAATTTTTTCTTTTGAGTTTATATAATTCAAGGAACAGTTAATTGCAATTCTATGCAGCCATGAGTAAAATTTACTCTCAAATCTAAACTTATTAAGTGAATTATAAGCCTTAAGAAATGCTTCCTGAGCAACCTCTTCCGCATCAGGATAGCTTTTTGTATACCTAAAGCATAAACTAATTATTCTGGCTTGATACTTATTGATGATCATTTCATATTTAGAGATATTTCCGCTTATAATTTCATCAAGAACAGGTCTATCATCATCTTGCATAATCAATCCTTATCATTAAATATGTTTTTTACAATTTTATATATAAATGCTACTTTATTATATTATGGGCGTAAATAGAAACACAGATGTTTTAATTGTTGGGTCAGGAATAGCTGGCCTTAGTGCAGCATTGATGCTGCCTGATGATATAAAAATAACCTTAATTACAAAAGGGGGCTCAAAAAACTGCTCAACCTCATGGGCTCAAGGTGGCATTGCTTCAGTATTATCAGAAACTGACTCATTTGAAAAACATCTCAATGATACTATAAGTAATGGTGGAGGTATTGTTGATGAAAATGTTGCTTCAATAATAATAAAAGAAGGTCCTCACTGCATCGACTGGCTGAAATCTCACGGCGTCCCATTTACAGAAAAAGATAATAAATTAGATCTAACTCTTGAGGGTGCACATAGTGAAAGAAGGATTGTATATATTAAAGATGAGACAGGAGCTGTAATCCATAAAATTTTAAATGATAAAATTAAATTAAATAAAAATATAACTATACTAGAAGAAAGTTCTTTGGTTGACCTTATAACAGAAAAAAATAATTCAAATAATATCAATAGCTGTATAGGCGCTTATGTCTTTTGTAAAAATACAAAAAATATATTTACCATAAAAGCTAAAAAAGTAATTCTTGCAACAGGTGGTGCGAGCAAAATATATCAGTTCACTTCAAACCCAAATACATCGACAGGTGATGGAATCGCAGCTGCATGGCGAGCTGGATGTTCTGTTGTAAATATGGAATTTATACAATTTCACCCAACATGTCTTTATCATCCTGATATAAAATCATTCCTTATATCTGAATCATTAAGAGGCGAAGGAGGCATACTGTATACACCTGATAATATTCGTTTTATGGGAAATTATGACGAACGAAAAGAACTAGCCTCGCGCGATGTGGTTGCAAGAGCTATTGATAATGAAATGAAAATGCATGGCTATAGTAATGTTTACTTAGATATAAGCCATATGTCATCAAATTTTATCAAAAAGCGTTTTCCCACAATATATAAAAAATGTATGGCCATTGATATAGATATAACTAAAGAATGGATACCAGTTATTCCAGCATCTCATTATACATGCGGCGGGATCAAGGCAGATGTGAGTGGAAAAACTGAAATTAATAATTTATATGTTATTGGTGAATCAGCACATACAGGGTTTCATGGTGCAAATAGATTAGCTAGTAATTCATTACTTGAATGTTTGGTGATGAGTAAAAAATGTATACAAGACATAAAAGATTTAGCAAAAATATCTGATAACAAATTATTACCTAAATGGGATGATAGTCTAGTTACGGAATCAGAAGAAAAATTTGCTATTAGTCATAACTGGGATGAATTACGAAAAATAATGTGGAACTATGTAGGAATAGTCAGATCTGATAATAGATTGCAGATTGCGCTAGAAAAAATAAATCTTATAGAAAAAGAGGTTAATGAGCATTACTACCAGCATAGAATAAGTGTAGATCTGCTGGAGTTAAGAAATATAATTCATGTATCAAAACTTATCATTAAATCTGCAATGTTAAGGAAAGAAAGCCGTGGCCTTCATTATTCAATAGATTATCAAAAAATGAATAAGAAATATGAGCAGAATACTTATATAAAAGGTAGGAAAAATGAATACTATCTTAAACTGATTAGGTTTAAAGTTTAAAAATAGTTTTCCTATAATACTTTAACTCCTCGATTGAATCTCTAATGTCACCTAAAGCTCTATGATTACCATGTTTTTGAAAACCATCCATATCATCATAAAACCATCTTTTTCCAACTTCTCTAATTGAAGAAACATCTAAATTTCTGTAATGACAAAAAGCCTCAAGCCTAGGCATGCATCGAGCCAAAAATCGCCTGTCTTGACAGATAGTATTTCCACATAATGGAGATTCGCCTTTAAGAATATATTCTTCTAAGAATTCAATTGTATCATTCTCTGCCTGAACTTCATTTATAATACTATCTTTAACTTCTTTTGTTAGACCAGTTCTGGCATGCTGCCTAGTATTCCAGTCATCCATGTTATTCATCACTTCGTCAATCTGATGGATGATTAAATTAGGTCCTTCACCTAATATATTAAGCTCTTTATCAGTCACTATAGTCGCAATCTCAATAATATAATCACGCTGAGTATCTAAGCCAGTCATCTCTAAGTCTATCCAAATTAAGTTACTTTTATCTTTCATCGTCATAGAGTAGTATATTTATAAAGCAATGTAAAATTAGAAAGGCTCTATATGTTTTTCACGTTTGTGATGATTTTAGTAACAATATACTCGGTATTTAGAATATCGCTGGACCTTCATCAAATTAAATATATAAAATCTACTCATATATCAGATAATGAACTGAATTTGGTAAAACTAAATCAGGAATATGTAAGTAAATCAAAATTATATAATATTGAAAAGCTTTATTTATCAATTTTTAGCATAGTAATAAAATCATCAATAGTAATAATATTTGTAGCTTTTAATGGAATGTTTATTTTTAAGGATATTTCAAATATTATCAATGTTTTTACAATCAATGCTGAAGTATTCAACATAATATTATTCATAATAATCCTGACATTAATAGACTTACCCTTTTCCTATTATAAGGTTTTTTTTATAGAGAATAATTATGGATTTAATAGACAGTCAAAACTATTGTTTTTCAAAGATTTTGTATTATCTTTATTGATAAGTTTAATCATTATTTCAATATTATTCACTATTTTTAATAAATTATATAATTTTTATATTGATGACTGGTGGCTTTACATGTGGTTGATCTTTATTATATTTAATATTTTAGTAATGTATTTATTTCCAATTATAATATCACCACTTTTTAATAATTTTAAAAAAATTGATGATGAAGAAATAATTTCAGAAATAAAAGATCTTTCAAAGAAAACTAATTTTAAGATATCTAATATTTATATAATGGATGGGTCCAAGAGATCTGGTCATTCTAATGCATACTTTACTGGATTTTATAAAAATAAAAGAATAGTATTTTATGACACTTTGATAGACTTATTAACGCCTACTGAAATAAGATCTGTCTTGGCTCATGAGATTGGACATTATGTGAAAAAGCATATTATGCTATCTATGATAATAAATTTCTTCATGAGTTTTATATTTTTCTACATTATATATAAAATGACTTCTATTGAAATGTTATTTACAGAGCTAGGGGTTGATCAAGCATCATCTTCTCAGATTGTTATTCTATTTAGTTTATTACTGCCATGCGTCTTATATTTTATTACTCCATTATTTTCAGTTTTATCTAGAAAAAATGAATATGAAGCAGATAATTATGCTAAATTACATTCAGACAAGAATGACTTAATTTCTTCTCTACTAAAGCTATATAAAGAAAATTTGAGCTTAATTAAGAGTAGTCCTATTTATTCATCAATATATAGTAGCCATCCTACTGTATTTGAAAGAATAAATAATTTAAAATTATAATATTATGAACAATGAAGTAGAATTATCGAAAAGAAAGTGTCTCCCATGTGAAGGTGGTATTGATGCTATTAATCGTGAGCAAGCAAAAAAACTAATAAAAAAATTAGATAAAGGGTGGGCTTTAACAGATGACTCTAAAAAAATATATAAAGATTTTAAGTTTAAGAACCATTATGAGGTCATGGCAGTCATTAATTTAGTTGCATGGATATCTCATAGAGAAGATCATCATCCAGAAATTACATTCGCATATAATACTGCGCATATTACATATTATACATATGCTATAGATGGTTTGTCTGAAAATGATTTTATTTGTGCATCAAAAATTGATAAGGCTACATAGCTATAATACTTTCCGCTCATTGAATGCATGAGAAATAGTGTCACTGTCCAGATATCCAAGTTCTCCATTTAATGGAATTCCAAATGCAATCCTAGATACTCTGATATTGTATTTATGAGTAAGCTGTTGAACATAATGAGATGTTGCCTCCCCCTCGATAGTTGTGCTGGTAGCAAGTATGAGTTCTTCTATATTGCCCTTTTCCAATCTAGCTTCTAATCGTTTAATTCCAATCTCAACAGGACCTCTTCCATCAAGAGGCGAAAGATTACCATCCAGAACAAAATAATAACCTTTATAATTAGTGCTAGAATCAATTGTATATACATCAGCTGGAGATTCAGTGACACATATTTTACTAATATCCCGATTTTCCTTGATACAAAGCTGACAATCACCAGAATCATTCTGCATGACTGTATCAGATAAATCCAAATAAATTCCACAAATGCTACAGTTTGCAACCTGCGTTGTTACATTAGATAATTTTTCGGACAAGTTTAATGTTTTTTCTTTATTAGATCTCATTAACTTATATGCCATTCTTTGAGCAGATTTTTTTCCAACTCCCGGAAGAATTGTTAATGCATCAACTAAATCATTAAGATATTTTGATTGTTTCATATTTTAAAAAGGAAGTTTAAATCCACCCGGTAAATTCATCATACTACCCATTTTAGATTTAACTTCTTTATCAACTTTTTCAAGAGCTTCATTGCAAGTGGCTATAATTTGTTTTTCAATATCTCTTAAATCAGAATTTTTAAGTTGATCATCAAGTTTTATGCTTAATATTTGATGGTTACCCTTGACTAAAATAGTAATAAGTTTATTCCTAGATGAAGCTTCTACGACTATCTTGTCAACTTCTTGTTGCATCTTCTTCATGTTCCCATACATATCCTTTGCCTGTTTCATTTTATCCATAATCCCCATATGCTTTTCTCCTTATTATTCAATAATTTTTTTAATAGATTCTTTATTAATATTTGCACCAAATAATTTTTGTAACTTATTGATATCTGGGTCATCTTTAACTTTTTGATATCTCTCATTTAATTCTGATTCATTCTGTAATGATTCCATTACCATAGGTGTAGACAAGCCTACTTTATAATCAATACCAATTTTTTTTGACAACTTAAAATGGGACTTGATCTTATCCAATAAATCATTTACGCATAGCGTAGGATATATATCTTTTTTATCCTCATTGATGTATAACATAGGATTACTTGTATCTATCATTTCTAACACAGAATGTTTTGCTAAATGAAGAGTTAATCCTGTTAACGAGAGACTATTAATTGTAGCCAGCCATTTTTTCTCAGAGCTTTGATTTATATTTTTCTGAACATCCTTATCTTTAGGAGGAGCTTTTTTATCTTCTTCGTCTAATATCTTAACTTCTTTCTCATGAGATACTATTTTTTTAGAAGATAGATTTTTTTCATTTTCTTCACGAGATATTATTTTTTCAGATGATGAGTTTTTTTCATTACTAAATATAATCATGCGTAGCATTATCATTGTGAAATGATCTTTTTTCGAAACTGAATTTATATAATCTTTTTTGGATGACACAGCAATCTGGTAAAAAAGCTGTAAATCTTCTAGCTTAAAACCCATGAATATTTCTTTATAGAATTCATTGCTTACATGATCAGAGCTAAGATTATTTTCATGAATATGCATCAATGTTAACTCATAGAATATATGCATGATAGTATCTGTAATTTTTTCGTAATCAGAGTGGGCATTTAATGTCTCAATGGTATTTATTAAATTTATGGAATCTTTATTAGCAACACTAGTTATAATACTTTGTATAATAGAATCATCAACCTCTCCAAGAAAAGATTTTATTTTAATAGCATCAAGATTTCCATTACAATATGCGATGCACTGCTCAAGAATACTCAGGCTATCTCTTATACTTCCATTTGCATTTTTTGCAATAGCATTCAGAGAATCCATATCATATTTAATATCCTCCATTTTAAGAATATTTTCTAGATGCTTGGTGATAATACTAGTCGTAGCAGATGCTAACTTAAAATGTAAGCATCTAGATAATATAGTATCCGGTAATTTTTCTGGTTCAGTTGTCGCCATTAAAAATTTCACATGTGAAGGCGGCTCTTCAATAGTTTTAAGCAAGGCATTAAAGCTTTTTGTTGAAAGCATATGTACCTCATCTATAAGATAAACTTTAAATCTAGAAGATGATGGAGCATATTGAACATTGTCCATAAGAGAACGGGTATCCTCAACCTTTGTTCTTGACGCCGCATCTATCTCAATAAGATCTAAATGGTTACCATTGTCAATCTCGGTACATGCTGAACACTTGCCACATGGTTGTGATGTAATTGAAGTCTCACATAATAACGATTTTGCAAATAATCTAGCAATAGTAGTTTTACCCATCCCCCGAGTACCTGAAAACAAATAAGCATTATGTATTTTATTCAAATTAATTGAATTAGCTAAAGTCTCAATAACAAGATCTTGGCCAGTTACTTCTTTAAAAAATTTCGGCCTATATTTTAATGCAAGGACATCAATATTCATAAATTATTATAACTTATCGGTAATCGTAAAACTATATTCATTGCTTGATTTAAGTTATTACATAAAAAAACCTTGCCAGAAAATATTGATTTATACTATTATATTTACTCTTGAATAGGTAAATGTCCGGTCTTAACAAAAATAAGAGCACCCTCTTCTTTGGTAAAAGGTTTATGTTGGCTTAGATGCGGACTTCTAATCCATGTGCCTTTAGGATAACTTCCGTTTTCATCATAAAAAACGCCTTCAATAACCAAGATTTCTTCCCCACCCCAATGCTTATGAGCATTAAAAACAGTATTAGGTTCCCATTTTACCATTGCCGCATGCTCGGTTTGGAATTCATGTAACGGCATGACAGATAAACCAGCCACCAATCCCTGAAACCAAGGAGATGCCTCAGTATCTTTAATAACTCTAGAAGTATCATCACTTTGAAATTGTCTTAATTTTACAAAAATAATACAGCCTTCTTTACTGAATGGCTTGTGAACAGATTTATCTGGATTTCTTAAATAACTGCCTTTCTTATAATCACCATATTGATCCGAAAACGTACCATCCAATACATAGATTTCTTCCCCACTATCATGGACATGTTCATCAAACGAGCTATTCGGGGAAAATTTAACTATAGAAGATGCTATAGAGAACTCACCCATATTATCTCTCTCAAGATAAATTCGATCTACTCCTGTCGAAGGAGAATTATGCCATTTTTCTGACGACGTGTTAATGACAACATGTTCGCTAAAATCCTGATTAAGTGAATCCTTCATAGCCATTACCTCTAATTCTATAATAGATGAACTATCAATCCATCATATGCATCTTCTATCTCAACCTGACAACATAACCTGCTTAATTTTTCATTATAATTTTTAGACTTCTCTAACAAATATGGTTCTAATGAAGCCACATATATTGGTTCAATGATATCAATCCATTTATCGTCAATATGAACATGACATGTGCCGCAAGCACAATTGCCTTTGCAGTCAGCAGTAATTTCAGGAATATTTATTTTTTTAGCAGCATCCAGCAATGTTTTGCCAGCGTCAATATCTACCTCAAATATTTTATTTATTTTTTTAAAAAATATTTTAGCCATTTATAATTTTATTAAATTATTATTTTTCAATTCCACGCTCTTCACTCATTTCACTAGTCATTTTATTTTGCATTTCAGCTATATTACCAATAACTTTATCTAAATTATGCTTTTTTTTACAAACCCAAAATATGTGTTTATAAAAGAGCGTAGTAAAGGATAGATTAAGAAGACAGCGGTCCCAGAGTATTGATTTTTTAACACTCAAATCAATATGTTGATTTTTTTTCATATATGCCATATAAGAAATAATATTTAATATTAAATAAAAAGGGTAAAGAAATAATCCTAAAAATACAGATGAACTAGATATTTTTGTTCTTTTATAAATAAAATTACCAAAACCATTCAGAGCCAGTAAAGTTTTTAGATGGTTGACCGGCAAGAGAAATAAATGACCAAAATAAAATGTTTTAGATATATTTTCTATATGCCAAATACTATCTATTTCAGTATATGGCATTCTTTTCCACATTTCTGATTCAGTAAAAAGATTAGATACCTTTGATCTTATATTAGAAATACTAGGGGTTGTGATAATTAGTTCCCCTTCTTTTTTTAAGATACGATTAAATTCTTTCAGAAGACTGAATTGATCAGATACATGCTCTATTCCTTCTTGGCAAATAATAATATCGACAGAGTTATCTTCAATATTAAGTCTTTTTCCCATGTCACCATATTGGCTAGTGTATGATTCTACTGACCGCGGAAAAATATCAAGCGATATAACTTTTGCTCCCTGTTCTTTAAAAATATTAGTAGTCCACCCGTCACCGCTTGGTATGTCTAACACGGTCTTTCCATTTAAATTACCTAATGTTTTTATATAAGAAAAAACATGTGCACGGATACCTGTCAAAGAATTTATTGAATTATTCATATATACGAACGTACTAGCTATTGAAAATTTTTTTAATGCTCATAATATTCAATATACTATTAATATTATGTAGAAGAAAGCGGTATATTATTTGGATACAAAGTTAAGAAATGTCTCTGTTACAAGGTAAGGACTTTTATAGTTTTCGAGAAACTCGTCTTTTAAGTTATTAGCCAATGGCTCAGAATCTATGCAGGCATCTCCATTAACATTCATACCTTTGTTTGTTAATAAAATACAAAAACCAAGGAAATCTTTTGTGCCTTCAATACGCAAAAGGAAATTTCTAGTTCCACTATATAAAACATATACTCTAAAATTATTTATTACTGATATTGATTCAATTTGACCATCTTTTTCAATAAATCCAGAAACCTTAATCCTTTCTAATTCTTTTTTAAAATCTTCAATTGATATATCTGGAGCAGATAAATGATTTACTAAAATTTTTGTAAATGGAACTAAAAATTCAACAGAAGATTTTGTAGCACGAGCATTATTGTCAATATTCATATTAATATTATATCATGTCTTATGAGATGATAAGAACTAAGCGTATGCTTTAATCTAGAATATTTTCCTATAAGAAGGGTTAAATTATTCTATTTATGATTTTCTACTAAAGTATCATTCTCCTCAATATCCTGAAGAATATTAATTTCAATCATATTTTTTGCATCATCAAGAACTTCCATGCAATCTTCACTTAAATTAATGAGACGTAAATTTTTACCCGCTAGTTTATATTTATTCGCTAAATTACCAATTGCCATCAATGCTGAGTGATCAGCTACTTTGGATAACTTAAAATCAATAATAATTTCATTAGGGTCATCTTTTATTGTAAATAGGTCATTAAAGTTTTTTACAGATGCAAAAAATAGTGCGCCTTTAAGCTCATATATTTTCCATCCTTTTTTATTTTTAGATGTTGAAACTTCAATAAATTTTGCATGTTCCCAAACATATATCAATGCTGATACAATCACACCCAACATAACAGCTATTGCTAAATCTGCAATTATAGTTACCGCACCTACAAGAAGACCCACAAAAATATCTTTCTGAGGTACTTTTCCAAATAATCTTAAACTTCCCCATTCAAAAGTTTTCTCGGCAACTACAAACATTACGCCAATAAGAGCCGCTAGCGGAATCATTTCTATCCAGTCAGAGAGGAATAAAACAAATGATGCTAAAAATATTGCTGTTGCAATTCCAGACAAACGTTTCACAGCCCCATTATTAATATTAATCATGCTTTGACCAATCATGGCACAACCACCCATTCCACCAAAAAATCCAGTAATAACATTTCCAATTCCCTGAGCCATAGATTCTTTATTTGGTTTTCCTCTAGAATCAGTCATGTCATCTATTAAATTCAGTGTTAAGAGAGATTCTATCAACCCAATTGATGCCAGAAGAAAAGCATATGGTAATATAATTTTAAAGGTTTCTAGGTTTACAGGAACAAGCGGGAAATTGAATTCTGGAATTCCTCCAGCAATAGAGCCAAGATCTCCAACGGTCTTAGTATCAATGTCTAAGAAAAATACAACAGCTGTTGTAAAAATAATTGCAGCTAATGTTGATGGGATTGCTTTAGTTGCTTTTGGAAACATATAAATGATAGCAACTGTTAAAGTCACTAAATATAGCATAGTGTGAAGTGGTGGACCTGCTAACCAAGCAGAAGATCCTTCAGCGTTCATAACCTTAAAATGATTAAATTGTGCAATGAATATAACCACAGCTAATCCATTAACAAATCCAAGCATTACTGGGTATGGGACCATGCGTATGAACTTTCCTAATTTAAAAAGTGCAAATATTATTTGCAAAACTCCCATCATTATTACTGTAAAAAAAAGATACTGAGAACCATGTAGGGCCACAAGTGATACCATTACAACTGCTAAGGCACCTGTTGCACCTGAAACCATTCCTGGCCGTCCACCAAATACTGCAGTAATAAAACAAATTATAATGGCAGCATATAATCCTGTGAGAGGCGAAACTTGTGCGATTAATGCAAATGCAATAGCCTCAGGAACCATTGCTAAAGCTACAGTTAATCCACTTAGTAAATTAACCTTAACTTCATGGTAATTTGTTGTTGGCATCATTAGTAATTAAGTTCCTTCCTTGGAAAAATTCAGTTTAAAATCGCAGAGAAAATGTAATCTAACACATATTGAATTAAATAATCATTAAATTCTCATATAACTTAAATTTTATTGAGAGGCAGTGAGATATAGTCTATTTTATAGATGAATTAGGTAGGTAAGGGATTCGAATAAACTGCATGAATCGCAAACCCTTATATTTATTGACATGTAAAATATCATAACAAAATGTTTGTTCAATGTTTGTATATTATTATGAAAATTTATAGTTTCTATGATATTTTTGTAAACATATAACTATAAAATTAAAGTTTTAAATGCCTGATATCCTCATAATACAATACACGAGCTATATTTTACTCCTAATTACATTTATTTTATTTCTAGTATTCAATTTTATTTTTAAATGGAATATGGTAATGAATGTTTTATCCCCATTAATAGATAAGAATACAGATTACATAGAAGTAGGGTTAATAGAGACCAAAAATCTAAAGTTTTTAGAAACTATAAATATTACATTTCTAATATTTGCAAATTTACTTTGGTATTATCTATATGGTTTTACACCTTATGAAGATATCTCCTATGTTATTAATTTGGAGATATGGGATGTGTGGGATGGTCTTGCAGTTTTTGCAACCATATATTCTATATTGGTGTATTTTGGACCGACGATTATGTTGCTTATATCAATTTATAAAAGAAATATGATAAATAAACTACAAGACGCAAGACTCAAAGGTGAAAAAAATGAAATGAAATATTACTGCAGAGGTTTAGAAAAATTGAGAAATATTTTTGCATTTTTTATTATTTTTTCTATAGTTTTAGTTCTACCTGCTTACTACTATTAAAAAATGGTTTTAGAACTAGTCCTTTTATAGTAATTTTTACTCTTTCCCCAATAATTTTAGTACAATGAAAGAAAGACATAAGAGGTAAATTATGAGTATTGAAAACAATTTTAAAAAGACTGCATTATATATATGCATTGCTCAATTAGTAGTATCTGCTTCTTATTGGTACTCACAGTGGTATCTCTAGTTTAGTCGGAAATCTTCGGAGATGATAGGATTCGAACCTATGGTAGATTTGACTCCACACTTACTTTCCAAGCAAGCACCTTAAACCACTCAGACACATCTCCAAAGATTAAATTATCTTATCATATTGTGTCTAAATTTTAAAAAGTGTATGACAATTAAAGTGTATGACAAGTGTATGACAATCGTATTTTGAGAATCGTTGTGTTTATTGGGTTTACAGACAATGAATAGTGAATCAAATAGATTCGAACCCTTGCAACTATTTCTAGCTAACTACCTTTCCAAGGTGGCGCATTCGACCACTCTGTCAACCTACCCTATTCTTGCTTAATTAACCTGCATTGTTTTTTAAAAAAATATATACCAATTATAAAAAATAATGAAATACTCAGCATCCCTAGTCTTGAATCATCAGCATAGTAAGTTATGAAACCAACAACCAAGGGTCCAAGTAGTGCGGCAAATTTTCCAAGCATATTATAAACACCAAAATACTCAGAGCTTCTATCTTTTGGGATTATTCCAGCATAATATGATCGGCTTAATGCTTGTATTCCGCCTTGTGCTAAACCAATTAAAACGGCAATCAGATAGAATTCAAAAATTGTATTTAAATTATAAGCTATAAGTGTAATCAGTATGTAAATAAAAAGACATAACATTATACTAAACTCACTTGTTTTGTAATTAGCAATACTATTGATCAGAATAGTTCCTGGAAAACTAACAAATTGTGTCACTAACAATGCAATTAATAAGTCATTGGATGAAAAACCAATCGTAATACCAAAGTTTACAGCCATTCTAATTATGGTATCTACGCCATCAATATATATCCAATATGCTAGCAAAAAATATAATAGTCTTTTGTCTGCTTTAATATCTTTAAAGGTATCAAACAAACCATGCCTATGCTGACCTTTAAGTTTTTTGGTATCTTTCCAATAAATGAATAAAGGTATGCTAAATAAAAGCCACCATAATGATGTAAATATAAAAACAATTTTTTTATTGATAATGAAATCATTAGAAGATTCTTTAAAATAAAAAAGGAAAAATAAGGCTAATATGAATGCAATCCCGCCTCCAAGATATCCAGCTGCATAACCAAAAGACGATATTGAGTTAAGATCCTTGGAATCATCAAAGCTCAACAACATAGAATCATAAAATACATTAGACAGCATAAAGCCAAAAAGAGATATGCTGAACAAAATCGATGCGATAGCCCAAGCATCTTTCCCCACAAAAGTTAAGAATAATGTTGCGGTTATACCTATAAATGCTGATAAAGCTAAATATTTTAATTTACTACCATTTCTATCTGCTAATAGCCCTAAAAATGGTGCAATTAAAATTAGTAGTAAGCTTGCACTAGAATTAGATATTCCAAGCACCAATGTTCTTTCTGATTGTGTGAATGAAGATGCAAAGTAATCTGCGAAAATAATAGGGAAAAAACCAGCCAGTACTATAGTTGCAAAAGCTGAATTAGCCCAATCATATAATATCCAACTATAATATTTTTTATTTTTCACAATTTCTAAGGAAGCGGTGGGATTCGAACCCACGAGGGCTTTGACACCCTAACGGTTTTCAAGACCGGCCCCTTCAACCACTCAGGCACGCTTCCATTTTCGATGAACTATTATAGAATAAAATTCTCCTAGTTCATAACTTTATAGTTTTAAAACCTGTTAGATCTTGAAGTACAGTCGGAATACTAATAATACTTCCATCAGTATGATTTTCAATCAAAGCCGCCATTGTTCTTCCAACAGCTAATCCTGAGCCATTTAGCGTATAAACATAGCTTTTTTTCTTAGAATCCATCTCTCTATATTTAATATTAAGTCTTCTTGACTGAAAGTCAGTAAAAGAGCTGCAAGAAGATATTTCACGGTAAGTATTCTGGCTTGGAAACCAAGCTTCAATGTCATTTGTCTTAGATGACGAAAAACCAAGATCTCCAGTGGATAAAAGAACTCTTTGATAAGGTATTTCGAGAGCTTCCATAATACTTTCAGCATGACAAGTAATTAATTCTAATGCTTCATCAGCCATTTCTGGCTTAACTATCTGTACTAATTCAATTTTCTCAAACTGATGTTGTCTGATAATACCTTTAGTATCTTTTCCATAAGATCCTGCTTCTGACCTAAAGCATGGAGTATGGGCTACTAATTTCAAAGGTAAATCAGATTCGTTAAGAATCTTGTTTCTATAAATATTGGTGAGAGGCACTTCTGCGGTAGGGATTAAATATAGCTCAGTGTCCTGAATTTTAAATAAATCTTCCTCAAATTTTGGAAGCTGTCCAGTACCTATAAGAGAATCTTTATTAACAATATAAGGAACATTATATTCAATATAATTATTTATTTCTGTATGAGTGTTTAACATATAAGTTACTAACGCTCTATGCAATTTTGCAATCTGCCCTTTCATTACAACAAATCGTGTTTTAGTAATAGATCCACCAAGCTCAAAGTCCAGTAATCCAGTTTTAGATAATAGAGAAGAATGTTCCACATCAGATTTTTTTAGAGAACCAAAAGATTTATTAATTTTATTAAATGACTCATCTATTCCTATAGGAGTTTCCTTAGATGGTATATTTGGTATTTCTAAAACAATATTCTTAAGCTCTTGTTCTTTTTTCTCTAGTAAATTTTTATTTTCTAATATAGATTTTTCTAATTTTTGAGACTCAATTTTTATCAGATTTTTTTCATCTTCGGATTTAGCATTTCTAAATTTATCATTAAGTTTATTTTTATTAGCAGCTATAGACTCTTTAGAATTAATCAGAGACTTTCTTTCCTCATGTAATTTTGTAATTAAATTTACATCCAGCGTATATCCTCTACTGGCTAATTTAGCTAGAATAAGATCTGGATCATTGATTATTAAATTTATATCAATCATTTTTTAATATTTTGAAAAGTAATTAAACATCTTGATTTAAAATTTCTCTATTGCCATTAGATTGTTGCTCTGAAAGAACACCTTTAGTTTCCATTGCCTCTATTATATTGGCAGCACGATTGTACCCTATTCTCAACTTTCTTTGAATGAAAGAAATTGAAGTTTTCTTCGTTTCCATCACAATCTGAACAGCATCATTATACAAAGGATCATCATTAGATTCGTTATCAACAATATCAGGGGCAACATCATCATCTACAGAATTTAAAAGTGATTCAATATAGGTCGCTTCACTGTTTTTCTTCAAAAATTGCACAATCTCCTTAACTTCATTATCGCTTACATATGCTCCATGGATTCTTGTAGGTACTCTTGATCCAGGACTCATAAAGAGCATGTCTCCATTACCAAGAAGATTTTCAGCACCCATACTGTCTATGATTGTTCTGGAGTCTATATTAGTTGTTACCTGAAGAGCAATTCTCGCTGGTATGTTAGCCTTTATTAGTCCAGTAATAACATTAACGGATGGTCTTTGTGTAGCTAAAATCAAATGTATTCCTGATGCTCTTGCTTTTGCTGCTAATCTTATAATTAAATCCTCAACTTTCTTTCCAACTTGGAGCATCATATCAGCAAATTCATCAATAACAACGACGATGTATGGTAATTTTTCATGGTAGATTACATCATCCCCTTTATGACTGGTTACTTCTAGCTTCTTCCCAGACTGCTCGCTTTCAAGAACTAATTTGTTATAAGCCATGATATCTCTAACCTTTAACTCACTCATAATTCTATATCTTTTTTCCATCTGCTGAACACACCAGCGTAATCCATTCGTTGCATCACTCATATCTGTAATTACTGGATTCAATAAATGAGGTATTCCATCATAAACACTTAATTCCAACATCTTTGGGTCAACTAATAGTAACTGTAAATCTGTTGGATCTGATTTATATAATAAACTGACTAGCATTGTATGTAGAGTCACAGATTTACCGGACCCTGTGGTACCAGCAACAAGTAGATGCGGTAACCTTTGCAGATCAGTACAGATAGGTTTGCCTTGGATATCCTTACCTAACGCTATTGTGATTGGAGAATTAGATTTTTCATATGGCTTAGAAATTATTATTTCTCTTAGAGAAACTATCTCTCTATTTTCATTAGGGACCTCTATCCCAATTGAAGATGTTCCGGGGATATTGTCAACTACTCTTAAACTTGTAACAGACATGGTTCTTGCTAAGTCCTTAGATAAGCTTGTAATCTGACTAACTTTGATTCCTTTGGCAGGATTTATTTCAAACAGAGTAACCACAGGGCCAGGTTTTACGGAAACTACATCAACCTCAATTCCAAAATCATTCAAATTAGTTTCTAATAGTCTCGACATTAATTGCAAAGATTCATCATCATAAGAAGCTGCCTCAGATTCATGTTGAACTAACAACTCTAGTAAAGGTAATTCTGCTTTACTAGGAGAGCTAAATAACTCAGTTTGCTTTTCTTTAAATTCTCTTTTGCTAGAATGTTTTAACTTTTTAGGAGTTTCAATAAGAACTTTGCTTGTTTTTACCTCTTGACTTAATTTATCAACTTTTACGCTATCTTTTCTTTTAGCATTATATAATCTAATCTTTTCATAATTTGAGTTTATGATAAATTTAGACTTCAAATATATATACTTAGAAATTAATAAAGCTTTAAACATTAAAGCTTTAACTGGTATCTGAAAATATGTTAATGAAGAATAAAGAAGAAGCAAAAATGATACAACAACAGTCCCCGATATACCTATATAGGTACTAAATTTATTAAATAATAGAAGCCCTATTTTGCCACCAAATAATACTTCATTTAAATCTTTATTTTCATGACCACTATCAGCGAATGCCATAATTATGCAACTTGAAAGAATTATTATAATTAATAATCCAGCATTCATAAATTTATCAAAAGATTTATGTTCGGTATTAGTTTTAAAATTTTTAATAATTATGAACATGGCAAGAAGTGGTAAAGCTAACGATATGTTTCCAAATAACATGAAACATATGAATGATACATATGCGCCAAAAATACCAATATAATTATTAACTGATGATGCTAATCCAGAATTAAGGAAGCTTGGGTCGTTAGGGTCATGAGAATATATTGATAATAAAAATAATAAAGTTAGGACTACATAGAAAAGACTAGTGACTTCTTTTTTTAATAGTGAGAACCTACTAGTGGTAAGTTTTTTATTTTTTCTGACTTGAGCCATTAACCCTCATTTACTCCTATTTTAATACAATATTATTACATTTTCTATGAAGATAATGTAAATATTCTTTAAGAGTTGTTATAAAAACTAGATTAATATAGGATATATCAAATGGAAAACAAACATAGTTCATTAATAATACTTGGGTCAGGACCTGCTGGATATACAGCGGCATTATATGCTTCAAGAGCTAATCTAAAACCGTTGTTAATAACAGGATTAGAGATTGGTGGGCAACTTACAACAACAACAGATGTTGATAATTGGCCTGGTGATCATGATAACCTTCAAGGTCCAGAGCTAATGGAAAGAATGAAGGAACATGTCGGAAAATATGACACAGAGATTATAATCGATCATATTAAAGAAGCTGACCTTTCTAGTAAACCCATAAAACTAATTGGTGATTCTACTACATATACATGTGATGCATTGATCATATCTACTGGCGCTAGTGCAAAATATCTAGGGTTAGAGTCAGAAAAATTATATCTAGGAAAAGGTGTTTCTGCTTGCGCAACATGTGATGGTTTTTTTTATAGAGGCTCAGAGGTAATAGTAATTGGCGGAGGAAATACTGCAGTTGAAGAAGCCTTATACCTCTCTAACATTGCATCTAAGGTTACTCTAGTGCATCGGAGAGATAAATTAAGAGCGGAAGCCATGTTAATTGATAAATTAAACCAAAAGGTTAAAGCTAAAAAAATAGAAATAATATGGAACTCAAATCTTCTTGAAGTCAATGGAGACAAAACAAAGGTAACTAGTGTAACTTTAAAGAAAACCGACTCAGATGAAACTCAGGAAATTGAATGTGCTGGAGTCTTTGTGGCGATTGGACATCAACCTAATACTTCTTTATTTAAAAGTTATCTTGAAATGGATAATGCTGGATATCTAAAAGTAAAAGGTGGGAGTTCAGGTGGAATTACATCTACAAGTATAGAGGGTGTTTTTGCAGCTGGCGATGTTTCTGACTCAATATATCGGCAAGCAGTAACTTCTGCTGGTTCAGGGTGCATGGCTGCATTAGACGCTGAAAAATATTTAGACCAATAGACTAAATATCAGCTCCAGAAAAATGCAACATAAGAATTACAACTAGCAATACGCTCAATACAGCAGTCACTGAACTCATTAAAGTTTTAAGAAATACATAGTCGGGTGATATTTTTTTATTTAAAAAATAAGAAATAAGGATTAAGCCGGTAACTAATAAAATTGTTCTCATTATATATTTTCCATGATAAAGGTTTTAACTGCATCAGCACTATTCTCTATTATAATCATATCTTCCTCCAACTCCATAATATTATGCACTTTATCTGTGATAAATTTCTTATCACCTAAAAGATTAAATACAGTATCCTTGAACTTAGCCGGATGCGCAGTAGATAAGGTGACTTTTAAGTCATACTTTTTTTCACATTTATTCGCAGATGCTATTCCAACCGCAGTGTGCGGGTCAATAATGATCTTATAATCACGAAAAGTATCTTTAATAATATCTCCAACCTCTTTCTCTGAAACAGAGTACGAGCAAAATGATTCCTTTATTTTTCCAAGGCTATTATTCTTGAGGTTATATTTCCCAGTTTCTTTCAGTTCTCTCATTAAGTCATTTACGTATTCTGAATTTTGAGTAATATCATAAAGTAATCTTTCAAAGTTGCTCGATATCTGAATATCTATACTAGGAGAAGATGTTTCTCTGACTGCTTTAAGTTCATGTTCTCCAGACATCAATGTTCTTGTTAAAATATCATTTTCATTTGTAGCAATATTTAACATATCTATTTTAAGGCCCATTTTTTTTGATATATAGCCTGCCAAGATATCTCCAAAATTTCCGGTAGGAACTGAGAATAAAACTTTTTTATTTCTCACTTCTAATCTGCTTAACGTATAAAAATAATAAACCATTTGACACATAATTCTAGACCAGTTAATAGAATTTATAGCGGTTAGATGATTAGACTTTTTATAATCAGTATCAGAAAATATTTTTTTAATAATATTTTGACAATCATCAAAACTTCCTTTGACAGCTAAATTAAAAACATTTTCAGATTTAATAGTTGTCATAAATTTGCGTTGCACTTCTGATATTTTATTATGTGGATGCAATATGAATATTTTAGCAGACTTAACGTTCTTAAAACCCTCAATAGCTGCAGCACCTGTATCGCCTGATGTTGCGCCCAGGATATTAATAGACTGACTATTTTCTTTTAAATAGAAATCCATAAGCTGTGAAATAAATTGCATAGCAAGATCTTTAAAGGCATAGGTTGGCCCATGATATAACTCAAGTAGATAATGCTCATTGTTTAATTTTTTTAGCGGTGTAATCTCAGGGGTATCAAAACAAGAATAAGACCTATCAATAATATCTTTTAAGTCTTTTTCTGTTAAAGATGAATCAATATAGGGCGAGATGACTGCATAGGCAATCTCCTGATATGTCATGGACGAAAATGAATTTATTGTATCCTCGCTCAGAGATGGCCAGGATTCTGGAATATATAAGCCACCATCAGAAGCTAATCCTTCAAAAACAACATCCTTAAATGAAAGTTTAGGCGCATTGCCGCGTGTACTAATATACTTGATACTATCTTTCATCTGTTTTCAATACTCTAATTGCATGTACTTTTCCTTCAACATGGGCTAATGATTCAATTTTTTTAATTGCATTACTAACGGAAATTCCATTGATGTTATTTGTTATCATTACAATTGGAATTAATGAATCTAAATCTGTAGGCTCATGCTGAGTAACGGCCTCAATACTTATATCTTCATTTGCCAATACATTTGTTATTTCTGCCATTACACCAGATATATCATGTGCATAAATTCTGAGATAAAATGGACTGGCAATATCTTCATTTTTACTAATATTAAATGAATTTTCTCCACTACTCTTAAAGATATTTTTATTTCTTAAATCTTTACCGCTTGAAAAGTTTATAGCTTCAACTAAATTAGTAACAACCGCAGACGCTGTTGCATCACCACCAGCACCATTTCCATACAGCATAGATGTTCCAAATTTATCCCCTGTAATTAATAAAGCATTCATCACATCCAAAACCTGCGATAAAATATTATCTTTATGGATAAGGACAGGATGAACCCGACACTGAATAGAGTCATTTTTTTTGTTAGTGATTCCAACATGTTTTATGCTATACCCGAGCTCTTTTGCATATTCAATATCCATAGTAGTTATATTTTCTATGCCTTCAACATACGTATTTTTTAATGGAGATTTTATTTTATATACTAATGAGGCCAAAATTGATATCTTGTGTGCGGCATCCATTCCATTAATATCAAATGTTGGATCTGCTTCCGCATAACCCAATTTTTTAGCTTCATTTAACGCATCATTAAATTCTAAACCATGAGATGACATTTGGTCTAAGATATAGTTACAAGTCCCATTAATTATTCCTATAATAGATAAAATATTCTCATTTGACATACTATTCGTTAAGGTTTGAATTATAGGAATAGCACCAGCCACAGATGCTTCAAAGCCAAAATATACATCATGTTCTTTTGCTAGTTTGAAGATTTCATCTCCATGTTCAGCTATAAGAGCTTTGTTGGCAGTAATGACATGTTTTTTATTTTTTATTGCAGATGTAATTACTTTGTATGGAATATCAATGCCACCAATTAATTCAACAATAATATTAATATTTGAGTCAGATGTCATTTCCATGACATCTTTAGTAACAGCTATGTCTTTATTATATTCTTTCTTATCAATGGATCTATCTGCTATCAGGGCAATTTCAAATTCTTCCGAAACACTAGACTGAATTTTATCATCATGAACTCTTAGGTGTTCGATAAAGCTTTGTCCTACAGTGCCATATCCGCATATACCAATTTTTAACATATTATTCCCTGGGTTAACAAAAGATTATATTTTACCATTATTTAATCTATAATTGTTATTATAATGGAACTAACTTTACAATCTATTAAATCTGGTTTATTCATAAAAAACTATGAAAATCATAGTCTATACATTGATGATAAAATCTATAAAAATAATGTTTTAGTGACTAGTGCAGCTGTAGAAAACTGGAATTTAAATGATATAGATAATTTAAATATAGATGATTTTAAAAATGTACTTGATTACAAGCCAGAGATTATAATTTTAGGAACAGGAGGCAACCTGGTGATACCAGCCTCTAATATTATTAATAATATCCAAAACCAGGGAATAGGGTTTGAGTTTATGATCACAGACTCAGCTTGTAAAACATTTAATCTCCTAGTATCAGAAAATAGAAAAGTTGCTGCAGTATTGATTTTATAGTTTTAAAATTACAAAAACAAATATTATTATGAAGGCTATATATAAAAAATATTTGTTGAGATAAGTAACTATGTACATTCCATACCTGTCAGAAACATAGGCAACAAGAGAAAATCTTAGCCCTCTGCCTATTAAAGAAATAAATATAAAAAGAGCAAAATTTACTCCAAGAAAACCAGCTGCAATAACAAATATCTTATATGGCAGAGGAGTGAAGCTGGAAATAAACAATATAATTATTCCATACTCTAAAAACATTGATTTTGAAATATTAAAATTATCTTCATAGCCATAATCTACGATGAATGGGTATATGTCAGTAAAAAGATAACTGCCAATCAGATAACCTACGACTCCACCAATTACAGACATTAAGGTTGCAATTAAAGCTAAATCAAACCATTTATAAGATTTTGAGATAGCCATCGGAATAAGCAATGCATCAGTTGGTATTGGGAAAAATATAGATTCTATAAAACTTAGAAAACCTAATACTTTTTTAGATTTCAATAGTAAGATTTTTTTCATTAAACCATGGAAAATCATTTTCAAACAGTACCTTGCAACATTGGCACAAATAAAACATCATCTACTTCTTTCTTAAATATACCTTTTTTAGTATTTTTAACCCTATAGAGTTTTTGAGATCCATTCACATTAAGGGGCAAGACCATCCGGCCATTAGGCTTAAGCTGAGAAATTAATTTATCTGGAATGATAGATGGTGATGCTGTCATAATAATCGCATCATATGGGCCATTTAATTTATAGCCATCAAAGCCATCTCCGTAAATAGATAAAATATTTTTATAACCCAGAGACTTTAAAAGAGTTTTTGTTTTTAAATATAAAGGCTCAATCCTTTCAATGGTAGTTACACGCTCAAAAAGCTTAGATAATATACACGCCTGATATCCACAACCCGTACCAATTTCAAGAACATTCTGCATGCTATCGGTTTCTACCAATAGTTGTGACATTTTGGCAACAATGTATGGTGACGAAATAGTTTGATTAAATCCAATTGGCAAGGCATCAAAATCATATGCTCTAGCTCTTAACGCAGGCTCTATAAATATATCTCTTTGAATAGCAGACATGATATCTAAGACAGAAGTATTCGTGATTCCTTGGTCCTCAAGAGAACTTATCATTTTTTTTAATTTTTCAGAAGAAATATCTTTAATGCTCATACTATTTATAATAGCTTATTTTTATTTGAATATTATGCTTTTAATTTTTTTTGTTTCACACATGTTAATCGTTAAAGGTGTGATAGAAATATAATTAGATTTCAATGCATTAAAATCAGTTCTTTTGGTAGATTTAAGTGGCTTTCCAACCGCACCAATCTGAGCAAGCAAATTATCACCATCTTTAAATAACTCAGGTTTTAAAGAAATATCTCTATTACCAAGCATAGTATATTTAATTCCTCTGATTTTAGAGAATGGAATATCTGGAATATTAATATTATAAATATTTTTAGATTTTAGTTTTTGACTGAAAATATGAGTTAAAATCAAATTGATTTTATCATCAATATCATCTAAATATTTTGGTTCGCGAGCAGATATTGAAATGGCAATAGGTGAGTATTTACAAAATCTTCCTTCGATAGCCCCCGCAACTGTTCCAGAATATATGACATCGTCTCCCATGTTGCTACCAAAGTTTATTCCAGAAAATACTATATCCGGTATACTTTTCATTTCACCACGACCTATGATGTGAATACAGTCTGCGGGAGTCCCTTTGACAATATAATGTTTTGAATCAATTTTTTTATAACTAACTTTTCCATGTACAGATAGTGAGCTACTACAGGCGCTCATATTTTTAAATGGCCCTGCCACTGTAACATCGCCATATTTCAAAAGAAGATTTTCCAAGATTTTAATACCTGGAGCTTTGTATCCATCGTCATTAGTTAGCAATATTTTCATTAAAATCCTATTAATTATTTTTTTATATTATACTTAAATACTAATAATAAGTAATATATTAATAAAATGAATAATGATCAAAAGGATAAAACTGAATTTGAAAAACTTCTAGAGGAGTCAGATCTTGATATAAATCAAATATTAAGAGATAAAAGTGGCAAAGCTATTAGTAATGAGAACAAAAATTATATCAGCGTTAATGTCAGTCATGATGACCTATATGGTGAGAACTTGAATACTGAATTTAGCCATAGACAGAATGGTATTCAGAATAAAGTTATTCATGACCTTAAAAGCTTAAAATATAAATTCAGACATTCAGAGATACTAGACTTACATGGTTTAACAGCAAATGAAGCTGAAGTAGAGTTAAATAGTTTTATAAAAGAAAATTATCATAACAGCTCAAAATATTTGCTTATCATACATGGTAAAGGTTCAAATAATAAAGATAAGCAAGCTCCAATAAAAAAGCTCGTAGAAAAATTCATAATTAATTCTATACATATTTTAGCTGCTAATTCTGCTAATAAAAATTATGGTGGATTTGGCGCTACTGTTTTAATTCTAAAAAAATAGCAATCTAGCTTTCAAAAGATATACTTAAAAGCTTTATTTCTTTTTCAGTCAAATATCTATATGCACCCACTAATAAATTATTTAATTTAATATTGTCATACTGAATACGCTTTAATTTAATTACAGTACATCCAATAGAACGAAATACTCTTCGGACTTCCCTATTTTTCCCAGTCTTTAAAGTAATAGTATATTTATTAGGGGTAAGCTTACATGCAGATATGCTATCAAATTTTCCTGTTTCAGACATACCAATATCTAATCCCTTAATGCACTGTTCTTTTTTAATATCATTAAAAGATCCTTTGATTATAACTTCATATTTTCTTGAGATATTTGAAGACGGATGCATCATTTTATTCGCAATATCACCATTATTGGTAAACAATAATAGCCCTGATGTCTCTAAGTCAAGTCTCCCAATATTGATCCATTTTCCATCAATATCAGGCAATCTTTCAAATACAGTTTTTCTGTTGGCATTATCATTAGATGTAACAATTTCTCCACAAGGCTTATGGTAAAGCAATATTTCAATTTTTGAATTAAATATAGCTGATGAAACAGCATACTGGTTTTTATTAAAAGTTATTAAGTCTCCAATTTTGACTTTTGTTCCCAATGTTGCAATAACATTATTTACTTTGACTAAACCTTTGATAATATTCTTCTCACATTCCCTTCTAGAAAGAACTCCCAACATTGATAATATTTTTTGTACTCTATACATTATGCGAATTATTGATTATATTGTAGTAAATAATATTTATTAAATAAATGAAGAAATTAAACATAATAATTCTAATCGTATCAGATACTAGAACAACTACTACTGATAAATCTGGTAAATTATTAAAAAAACATATTACTGAAACAGGTCATAATATAACTGGAATAACCATTGTGCCTGATGATATATATAAAATTAGATATAAAATATCTCAATATTTAGTAGACGATGAGGTTGACGTCATAATCACGAGTGGAGGAACAGGTATAACAGGTAGAGATGGAACTCCAGAAGCAGTCAAGGTACTTCTTGATAAAGAAATTGAGGGTTTTGGAGAATTATTTAGATCAATATCATACCAAAAAATAAAAACATCGTGTCTTCAGTCCAGAGCTTTGGCAGGAGTAGCTAACTCTACATTTATTTTTGTATTACCTGGTTCGGTTGATGCATGTTCTACAGCATGGAATGAAATAATACAATACCAGCTAAATAGTGATACCAAGCCTTGCAACTTAGTAATGTTGATGCCTCGACTTAAAGAATAATTATAGAACTTCCAGCTCCGTAGGGGGTGGTAAGTCACTCAAAGATTTTAAGTTAAAATAATCTAAGAACTTTTTAGTTGTAGCTAGCAATTCTGGTTTACCAGGCGTCTCCTTGTGTCCTACAACTTTTACCCACTCAAATTCAATTAAATTTCTTATTATCTGCGGATTAACTGAAACCCCTCTTATTTCTTCAATATCACCTCTAGTTACAGGTTGTTTATAAGCAATTATAACCAATGTTTCTAAAAAGGCTTTGGAGTATCTAGTCGAAGACTGTTTGTTAAGTTTAGATACCCAATTATCATATCCTTTTTTAACTTGCATTCTAAAGCCACTAGCAACATGTACTATCTCGAATGAATGATTTTTATAATTATCATTCAGAGCATCAATTGTTTTTTGTATGTCATTTTTAGATGGCTTATCTGTGTCAAATAAATTGGCAATATCTTGAAGTGATAGTGGGTTATCCGATGCTAAAAGAGCACCTTCTATAATCAAATTTAATGGTTTAGAATAGCTCATGATGTAATGGATTGCAGATAAATCATAGAATAATCCTGATTTTGAACAATATCTATTAAACTTTCTTTAGCTAATTCTAGTATTGCTAAAAAAGTTACTATAGCACCCATTCTCCCCTCCTGATATGTGAAACAATCTATAAACTTAATTGTTCCATTTTTATTAATTATATCCAATATTGAGGACATTCTTTCTCGAACAGATAGGACTTCAGACTGTATATCATGCGAAGCAAATATTTCGGCTCTTTTAAGAACTTCCTGAAAAGCAATTTCAAGCTCTTCTAAATCAATCGTTGGCATAGTATCTTGCTTTTCAATATTAGCAAATATTTTAGAGACAATGAAAGTATCCCTATTTAATCTTGGTATTTCATCTAACTGTTCGGAAAGGTTTTTATACTTCTGATACTCCATTAATCTTTTAATTAAATTAGCCCTAGGATCCTCTTCATCTTCATCTTCTGTCTCATTAGGGACAAGCATTCTAGATTTTATTTCAGCAAGCGTTGAAGCCATCACTAAATAATCAGATGCGAGCTCAAATTGCATTTCCTGCATCATATTAATATATTCGACATACTGATTAGTTATCGGTAATATCGGAATATCTACAACATCAATATTTTGCTTCTTTATAAGATACAGTAAAAGATCAAGCGGTCCTTCAAACTGTTCTATAATGACCCTTAAGGCTTCCGGCGGTATAAAAAGATCTTCGGGGATATCTGTGATTGTTTTACCATTAAATACAATGCTCATATCATTGTTATTTATATTAAAGCTATTCATTTATTAATCATACCAACTTTATCATAAATATTTTTGATAGTTTTATTTGCTATCACTCTAGCTTTGTTTGCTCCTTCATCAAGGACTTGATCTAAGTATGTTTTATCTTTTAACAAGAGACCTGTTTTGATAGAAATTGGTTCTACTGTATTTATTATAACTTCAGTTAAATCTTTTTTAAATAATGATATCTCTTTAGACGCATACTGAGATATAATCTCTTCTTTTTTAACTAGCCCACATGCGCTATATATATTAAGCAAATTATTGATCTCAAGTCTTGGCTCAGCTTCTTTCAAAGTATCCGGCATTTGCAAAGAGTCTGTTTTAGCTTTTTTAATTTTCAAAGCAATCTGGTCGCTTGAATCTGTCATAAGGATTCTTGAATATTCAGAAATATCAGACTTACTCATTTTATTTGAACCATTTCTAAGACTCATTATCCTTGTTGTTGACTTATTCATAAGTGGCTCAGGAAGAATAAAACAATTTTCATTATAATCTGTATTAAATTTATGAGCGATGTCTCTAGCTAACTCGAGATGTTGCTTTTGGTCTTCTCCCACAGGAACATGAGAAGCTGAATATAATAGAATATCAGCAGCCATTAAGACTGGATATGTGTAAAGTCCTATCGAGGCATTCTCTTTGTTTTTACCAGCTTTATCTTTGAACTGTGTCATTCTGTTCAGCCACCCAACTCTAGCTGTACAGCTTAAAATCCAAGCTAATTGAGTATGCTCAGGGACCTGCGATTGATTAAATATAATGTTTTTAGACTCATCTAGTCCAGAGGCTAGAAATATTGCTAAAACCTCCCTAGTACTGTTTTTTAATGCTTCAGGATCTTGCCAAACTGTTATCGCATGAAGGTCTACTATCGAGAAAATACTCTTATAATCAGTCTGATAGTTAACAAATTGTGTTATGGCTCCTAAATAGTTGCCTATATGTATTTCGCCTGATGGTTGTACACCAGAAAAAATGACTTTATCGCTCATATTATAATCCAGATATTTAGTATAATATTCTAACATAAAGTTACATAACTCTCATTTGTTATATAAAAAAATGAAAACTACTCTATAATAATGCCATGAGTGAAAAACGAATGAAACTAATCGAAGAGGGGCTCCAATCTCTTAATCCTTTGAAAATTGATATAGTAGATGAAGGTCATTTACATGTTGGACATGCCGGAGCAAAATCAGGAGGACATTTTAAGCTATATATTGTGAGTGAGCACTTTAAAGGTCAGAGTATGGTTAATAGACATAAGCTAATATATCAAAATCTAGATGAATTAATGAAAACTGAGGTACATGCCCTCTCAATTAAAGCCGTAAGCCCGGAAGAACTTTAGTCTAATATTTTCTTATAAACTATGGCATCTTCCTTTCCGAGAGAAGTCTTATAGTAATCTTTTCTGAACCCAATCTTTTTAAAGTCATATTTCTCATATAATGCTATTGCAGATCCATTTGTTAAACGTGTCTCTAATAATATAATTTCTGATTTCAGTATTTTACATTTATGAATAACCATTTCTAGGAGTTCTGACCCAATACCATTATTGCGATATTTTTTATTTACCGTTAAATTTAGAATATGCGATTCAAAAGGAGTTACTTTAGAAATAATATATCCAACAATAGTATTATTATATGTTGCTAGATATGAATCATATCTATTCATAATACAGTCTTTCAAAATATTCCGTGTCCATGGAAAATCATATGACTGACATTCCATATCATAAATATCATCGAGATCAATCATTTCGATATCTCTATATTCTATAAATTGAGATAATTTAGCTGACATTAGAATCAATTATACCTTTAAGATATTGTAAATCATCCCAGACTTTCTTTTTCTGAGAAGGGCTTCTTAAAATATATGCCGGATGATAGAAAACTATTATAGGAATATCATATTTATCAATAAAAAATTTTTTGAGCCTAAGTTCAGACATGGGCATATCTTCACCGAGTAATCTATTTGCAGCAACTTTTCCAAGCAATACTAAAACCTTTGGTTTAATAAAATTTATTTGTTGGTCCAAATAATTTGAACAGGCATTTATCTCTGCTGTTTCAGGGTCTCTATTCTCAGGAGGCCTACATTTGATAGTGTTTGCAATAAAGACTGAATCTCTATTCAAGTCTATTGATTTCAGGAATTCATTCAAGAGCTTACCTGCCCTGCCGATAAAAGGTCTACCTGCCTCATCCTCTTCTCTCCCCGGAGCTTCACCAATTATCATTATGTTTGAATCTGGGTCTCCTTCTCCAAAGACTGTATTCTGTCTTGTTTTATGTAAATTACACTTTTTACATTTCTTAATTATTTCATCAAGACTTGCAAGATTATTATTTTTAGAAGAAATATTTTGTGTTAATTTTTTAGAATACCAAAATATATCAATTTCCATTTCAGGAAAATATTTCTTAATTATGCTTTCCATTAAATCCCTCTTTTTTTAGAAGAATTAGCCTGAGGATTTTCTTTAAATTTATTTAATGCATTAACTAATGCTAAAATTGAAGCCTTAACAATATCTGTATCCGCGCCATGTCCATTGAAGACACTATTATTTTTAGTTATACGAACCGTTACTTCCCCTTGAGCATCAGTGCCTGATGTTATATTATTCACGGAATAAAGAGTTAACTTGCAATCGCTTTTCACAATACTTTCAATTGCATTATAAGCTGCATCTACAGCACCATCCCCTGTTGACTTGGCTTCTTCAAGAACACCATTAATCTCAAGCTTGATATGAGCATGTGGTTTTTTATTGGTTTCAGTAACAATATTCATATAATTAAAATTAATTAAATTTGCAGAAACTTTTATGTTAGATGAAAGATTAATAAGATCTTCATCAAATATTTCATGCTTTTTATCAGCTAAATTCTTAAACTTGTAAAATAAATCATCAAAAGCTTCGTTATCTTTAGGCATAATATTTAGATCAATCAATTTTTGTTTAAAAGCGTTTCTTCCAGAATGTTTTCCTAATACTAAAGAATTACTTGCTAACCCAATATCTTCAGCTCTCATAATCTCATAAGTTTCACGAGATTTAATTATTCCGTCTTGGTGAATACCTGATTCATGAGCAAATGCATTCTTGCCTACTATCGCTTTATTTGGTTGGACGGGAAATCCGGTTATAGATGATACGAGCCTAGAACACTTTAATATATTTTTTGAATTTATATTTGTATCACATTTAAAAACATCCTGTCTAGTTCTAACTGTCATCACAATCTCTTCAAGAGCTGCGTTACCTGCTCTTTCCCCTAAACCATTAATTGTACACTCAACTTGTCTAGCTCCATTTAATACTGCAGACAATGAATTACCTACAGCAAGGCCTAGATCATTATGGCAATGTACTGAAAATATTGCTTTTTCAGAATTTGAAACATTTGTAATTATGTTTTTAATTAATTCTCCAAACTGATGAGGTAAGTTATATCCAACTGTATCAGGAATATTTATAGTTCTAGCCCCTGCATTTATTGCTGCTTCTATAACTTCACATAAAAATTTTAACTCAGATCTTCCTGCGTCTTCAGGCGAAAATTCTACATCATCAGTGAAAGTCTTTGCTAGCTCTATTGCTTTCACTGCTGTAGATAATACTTGCTCAGGTGTCATTTTTAACTTTTTCTCCATATGTATGGGAGACGTTGCAATAAAAGTATGTATTCTGGGAAACTTTGCATCTTTCAATGATTCTGCAGCAGTTGAAATATCTTTGTCTAAAGCTCTTGCGAGAGCACAGATACTAGAACCTGTTACTACTTTAGAAATTTCTTGTACAGATTTAAAATCGCCTGAACTAGCTATAGGAAAACCAGCTTCAATAATGTCTACATTTAACTCCTCTAACGCAATAGCTATTTTCATTTTTTCATCGACATCCATGGATGCGCCAGGGCTTTGTTCCCCATCCCTTAAAGTTGTATCAAAAATTATTAGATTTTTATCATTCATACTATTAGTTAAATTAAAGTTAAGTAAATTAAAATGGCAGTTTTAAAAAGAGGAAATCAATTATAGAAATTGGTTTAATCATAACTGAAACTTTATATTAAATATGTAAATTTGCAAGAAATATTAAGGCTTTGTAGAGGTTTTCTCTTTAGAAAATGGCTTCTTTTTCTTAACTATTCTTACCAGGTACATGCTTGGACCTGATAACGCATAAAGCAAGAAAAAAGAGAATAATACTAATGGTGGATCAAAAGATATAAATGAAATAATTAGCACAATTATAAATAAAGTGATATGCGGTACTTTATGACGGATATTAAAATCTTTAAAACTATAGTAAGTAATATTACTAATCATAAAAAATGATAGTATTGGTAAAATAAATAACCCCATCCATATATAATGCATATGTCCACTTACTATGGTCTCTACTATCCATATATATGTGATAATAACTGCCGATGCAGCTGGGCTAGCTAAGCCTATAAAATATTTTTTATCTTGAGTTTGTATTTTTGAATTAAACCTAGCTAATCTAATAGCAGCTGAGGCAACATAAATAAAACAGCATATTAATACTATTTTAGAAGAATCTAAATTTAAAATTAAATTTGCATTAGCCCATGTGTACAGCATAATTGCAGGAGCTAATCCAAAACAAATCATATCTGACAAACTATCGTAGTTTTCTCCAAACACTGTTTGAGTATTTGTTAGCCTAGCAATTCTTCCATCCAAACCATCGAGAACCATCGCAATAAGTATAGCTAATGATGCAACAATGAAGTCACCATTTATTGAAGATATAATGGCATAGAATCCGCTAAATAAAGCAGAAGTGGTGATTAAGTTTGGAAGGAGAAATACGCCTCGCGCTCTCTTCTTTTTCTCTTCAGTCATTATTTCATTTTTTCATCTACGAGTTTGCTGTCTCCCATCCATGACATCATACTACGTAATTTTTTACCAGTTTCTTCTATTAAATGTTCTGAGCCTTCTTGTCTCAATCTATCAAACTCTTTAGATCCGCTTTTTACTTCATTAACAAAATCTTTAGCAAATTTACCATTTTGAACATCTGCAAGTACTAATTTCATGTTAGCTTTCACATGGTCATCTATAATTACTGGACCTTTTGTTAAGTCACCATATTCTGCAGTATTAGATATAGAATATCTCATTTCTGTCATTCCACCTTCATACATTAAATCTACTATTAGCTTCAATTCATTAAGGCACTCAAAGTAAGCCATTTCAGGTGCATAGCCAGCTTCTGTTAAAGTTTCAAATCCAGCTTTTACTAGTGCAGTAACGCCACCACATAAGACAGCTTGTTCACCAAACAAATCAGTTTCAGTTTCTTCCTTAAAATCTGTTTCAATTATCCCAGCTCTTCCTCCGCCGATTGCTGATGCATAAGCTAATGCAACATCTTTTGCTTTTCCAGAATTATTATTATGAATTGCAATAAGAGTGGGCACTCCTTTTCCTGCAAGAAAAGTTGATCTAACTAAGTGGCCAGGGCTTTTTGGAGCTACCATAAATACATCATTTTTAGCATCAGGTTTTATTTGTCCATAATGTATATTAAAACCATGTGCGAAAGCTAACATTGCATTCTCTTTTAAATTTGGCTCTATAGATTCTTTGAAAATATCTCCTTGATATTCATCTGGCGCAAGAATCATTACAATATCGGCTTTGGAGACAGCATCCTTAACAGATAAAACTTCTAGACCTTCTTTTGTAGCTCGTGCTGCATTCGCTGAACCCTCTCTCAACCCAATAGTCACACTGACGCCTGAATCTTTAAGGTTAAGGGCATGTGCATGCCCTTGTGAACCATATCCAATTATGGTTACATTAAGATTTTTAATATTATCCAGGTTTGCATCTTTATCGTAATATACTTTCATTTTATTCCTCACTTAATATTTTCTAAACTGTCAATGCCTCGGCTTATACCCAGCGCACCAGAACGAACCATCTCAATTATTTTAATTTTTCCCATTGATTCAATAAAAGCAAGAATCTTTTCAGTTGCACCAGTTAATTCAATAGTATAAGTGGTATCTGTCACATCTATAATACGTGCTCTAAAAATATCTGTTAGTCTTTTTATTTCATCTCTTTGATTCTTGTTACATTTTAACTTTAGAAGTAACATCTCTCTTTCTATATGCGTCTCTTCAGTTAAATCTTTGACATTTACAACATCAATCAGCTTATCTAATTGTTTCGCTAATTGTTTTATTTTTTGATCGTTACAAAATGTTACCAGTGTCATTCTTGAAATTGACTCATCATTTGTGGGTGCAACATTTAAGCAATGAATGTTGTATCCTCGTGCAGAAAATAAACCAGCGATTCTAGATAATGAACCAAACTCATTCTCAACTAGAATTGATATAATATGTCTTTTATCATCCATATTTATGCAAGCTCCGTATCTTTTCCAGTGGGCGATAAATGCATTTCATTATGGGCCTGGCCACTTTTAATCATTGGGTATACATTTTCTTCTTGATCAGTAATAACATCTACAAAAACTAATCTATCTTTTAAGTCCATAGCTTCTTGCAACTTACTTTTTAGTTCTGAAGGTTTTTCAATTTTAATACCGATATGTCCAAAACTAGATGCTAACTGGACAAAATCAGGTATAGCTTCCATATAGGACATTGCATATCTTCCTTCATAAAAAAATTCTTGCCATTGTCTAACCATTCCCATATATCTATTATTAAGGGTTATAATTTTTATTGGTAGTCTATATTGCAAACAAGTTGCTAATTCTTGTATACACATCAATATACTAGCCTCGCCAGTTACACAAATCACTTCAGATTTTGGGTAAGCTAACTGCGCACCCATTGCAGCAGGAAGCCCAAAACCCATAGTCCCCAGGCCTCCAGAATTAATCCACCTATTTGGTTTATCAAATTTATAATATTGAGCAGCCCACATTTGATGCTGACCAACATCAGAAGTTACATATGCATTACCTTTAGTGATCTCATATAAAGTTTCTATTACAGATTGAGGTTTAATAATTTTTTCAGATTTTTTATAGGACAGACATTTTTTTGTTCTCCACTTATCAATCTGCGTCCACCATCTCTTGAGAGCTGATTTATTAATCTTTTTCAAGTGTGGTTTGATAGCTTTATTCAGGTCACTCAATATCTTTGATGTTTCCCCGACAAGAGATAAATCTACTTCTATGATTTTAGATATAGAGGAAGGGTCTACATCAATATGTATAATTTTTGCAGATGGACAAAATTTTGATGTGTCACCTGTAACTCTATCATCAAACCTAGCTCCAACTGCTAATAAAACATCACAATCATGCATTGCCATATTAGCCTCATAAGTACCATGCATTCCTAACATTCCTAAAAACTGATTATCCGTAGCAGGATAGCAGCCAAGACCCATCAATGTATTAGTTATCGGGTATCCAATATTTTTAACAAGAGTGGCCAACTCTTTATGTGCATTACCTAAAATTACTCCTCCTCCTGCATAAATCATTGGTTTCTTTGCAGAAGCTAGTAATTTTGCAGCTTCATCAATTTTTGACTGAGATTCTGAAACAGGAGCCTTATAAGACCTTAATTTTACTTTTTTTGGATACTCAAAATTTATTTTAACCTTAGGATCAGTTAAATCTTTAGGGATATCTATAAGAACAGGACCGGGGCGACCAGTTGTTGCGATAATAAAAGCTTTCTTAAAAACTTCCCCTATAGATTCTCTGCTATCTACTAAAAAATTATGTTTTGTTACAGGCCTTGTTATACCTGTTGCATCTGCTTCTTGAAAAGCATCGCTACCAACGTATTCTCTTGATACTTGACCAGAAATTATAATCATAGGTACAGAATCCATATGAGCTGTAGCTAATCCAGTAACACAATTTGTAATGCCTGGGCCTGATGTAACTAAAACAACGCCAGGTTTGCCGCAAGCTCTAGCATATCCATCTGCTGCATGAGTGGCTCCTTGTTCATGTCTAGTGAGAATATGTTTAATTTTCTTATCCCCAAATAATGCATCATATATATGTAATACTGCACCGCCTGGATATCCAAAGATAAATTCAACACCTTCTTTCTTTAAGCATTCTATAATTATTTGCGATCCGCTTAATTTCATAATTCCCCTTGTTTTATAACCAGTCTATAATACATCTTTTTTGACAAATCATCATTGTTTATTGATAGTTTCGATTAATATATAGCGATTATCTATGTGCCAAGTAACTATTAAAATCACCATATATATAATATAGGAAACATTTCATCATTTCTGAGAAAACTATCTTTATTGCACCCTTGTCTTGTTTCCAATCTTTAATGTTATCTATATAAAAAAAATCTGTTTTAACTTTTTGATCAAATTCATTAAAGATTTTTTTTACCCTATACAAATGAAATTTATTAGTAACAATTAAAACATTTTGTACACTAGATGAATTAATTTTACTAAAAAATTTTGCTTCATCGTATGTGCTTTTATTGTCTATACCAAATAAAATAATATTCTTTCGTAGAACATTGTTTTTCAGAAGAATATCTATGTATTTTTCATAAACTCTCCTCTCTCCAGATGAATTAATATAATTTTTAACTATCGAGGCTTCCTTGCTTAAATATATAAATTTAGCATCTTTTTCAAAGAATAATCTACTGCCGAAAACTGCTCTCTCTGGATTTCCAGATAAAACAACAATTGCGTCATAACTTGTGCGAATGCGTTCTATTTCTGGATTAGTTATTTTAAATAACAAGTAAAAAGTTATTATTGATAATAATACTGTCATTAAACCGATGACTAACAACAGTTTATTTAAATAAAACAAAACTCTAATTCTTTTTTAATAAAAAATAAAATTTATTATCTTTCTCTTCCGTGCTTAATAACTCATTTCCTGTTTGATTAGCAAATGACTCAAAATCTTTAACTGCTCCAGGATCCGTTGATATGATTTTCAACGTCTGCCCAGCATCCATTGTATTGATTTCTTTTTTAGCTTTTATTATTGGCAAGGGACAGTTTAGTCCGCTTGTATCCAGTTCTTTATCAAAATCTGACATGCATTTTCCTTTGGGTTATAATAATTAAATGTACATTAATTAGTA